>Ga0209517_10003661_pt1 | contig 20675 bp, 19 predicted proteins | sample PeaSoiMetSII2010_FD_187695 | JGI IMG/M metagenome (GOLD analysis project Ga0209517, IMG submission 187695) | Peat soil microbial communities from Weissenstadt, Germany - SII-2010 (SPAdes) (version 2) | ecosystem: Environmental > Terrestrial > Soil > Wetlands > Peat | place: Germany...
CTGATCGTCGATATTGTCAATCCGTTCGAGAAGCCTAATGGGACCGCGCCGCGGTACATGGCGAAACAGCACTACTGGGAAGTTGGCATGCGCGGATATCGAGTTAAGGATTTACTTAAAAGGATGGCGGCCTTCTTTCATGTCATTGAGGCTTATCGGAACAAAGATTGGATATCGAGTCACAATTTCGTTCTTGAATCGACACTCGGGCCGGACTGAGCCAGGGAACTCCTTATCGCAAGCAGCACGCACTCGGTTCTAATTAATGACTCACATGGCTCCTTCCAAGGACGCTCCCATAGCCGGCGAGAAGGCAACAAAAGCCTATTGGGAGGCGACCCATTCCCAGCCCCGCTGGCGCTTGCCTTCTCGCTTGAGCGTGGCGACGCGCAATATTTTGCAGTTGCTCGGCACTGCGGTAGAACCGGGGATGCGAGTGCTGGAAATCGGTTGTGCGCCAGGCAAGCATCTGGCTTATCTGGCAAAGGTTCATCAAGCCAGGGTCTGTGGCCTCGATTACTCGGAGCCCGGCATTGCGTTTTCCAGAGAGCTATTTTCGAGATTGGGCCTGGAGGCTGAATTTCGTTGCGAGGATGTCTTGGTCACTACGTTCCCCCAGGGCTCCTTTGACGTTGTGTACAGCCTTGGAGTGATCGAGCATTTCGAGAACCCTCAGCCCCTGATTGAAAAGCACCTGCTCCTGGCGAAAATCGGGGGCCTCGTTCTGATCGCCGTTCCGAACTACGAGGGCCTCTACGGCCGTCTCCAACGCCACTTTGACCCTGAGAATCTCAAGATTCACAACCTCACGGTCATGAACCGCGAGACGCTGGCCGACTTGGCGCCCGAGCACTTGGCCTACGAGCCTATAGTTTTTCGCAGCGGCCGGCTGTCTCCCTGGATTATCCATTTTTACAAAAGGTGGCCCGCGCCCGTGGCCAAAGGAGTAACTTACGCGCTTAACGCTCTTGGCCTTCTCCAACCCTTCGTTATTGGCCCGCTATGCCCCCTGCTGGTCCTCCGCATGAGAAGGGGCCAGCCGCATGAGCATTCGACCGGCGCGTTAGGATTTCGAGCGCCCATGTGGCCGTCATGAGCTCAATCAAATTGAGGTTGTTCTCCCCGTGATTGGCCGGTTGATAGATTGGGGATACGAAGTTCGCAGTCGCCGGCCGGAACTTACGGCCGTGATGGCCCACAGCTACAGGGCTGTCAGATGGTTGAACCAATTCCGCCATCGTGCCAGGAAGACACTGGACGGCATCGCCTACGAACTAGATCTTGCGGAAGAAATTGATGGAGCAATCTATTTCAAAGGCGGGTTTGAACCGGACACAACGGCAGCCCTCAGAGCCCTTGTCCAGCCGGGGGACATCGCTTTCGATGTGGGGGCGAATATTGGCTGCCATGCATTGTCGTTGGCAAAGCTGGTACAGCCGGCTGGCAGCGTGGTAGCTTTCGAGCCGATTGAATGGGCTTTCAAGAAGCTCATCCGCAACGCGGCTTTGAATCCGAGCCTTGGGAATCTCAGGCTTGAGAGGTTGGTCGTCTCTTCGCACTCTGCCCCGTTACGCGAAGTCACCTTCAGAGCAAGCTGGCCAACTTTCGGCGGCAAACCAGGCCTATTTACCGACGCTGTGGAAGTTACCTCGATTGACGACTACATGGCACGTTCGACATTGCCTGGCTTGGACCTGGTCAAGATTGATGTGGATGGGTTTGAACACAAGGTGCTTTGTGGAGCAAAGAACACCCTGGAACGATGGGCCCCGGCGTTGGTTATAGAATTGGGCGCCTACACCCTTGCCGCTGTCGGCGACGATCTAAATGCGCTTGTGCAGGACATCTTTGGCGCAGGGTATCTTGTCTTCCATGAAAGAACCCATGAGCACCTCCCATCCCACGAGGAGATCGCCGCATGCATTCCCGAACAGCATACCATCAACGTGGTATGCCTTCATCGAGAGGATCCCAGGCTTGTCAAATGGGTCACTTACTCCGATTGTATACGGCCCACTTGACAATGGCTTTGAGTGTCAAAGCGACCTCTCGTGCTGAGATCCACAATCGTCTCCAGCACAACGGGCGAGAGTGAGTAGCCTCGCTGTTCAGAACAGATTGATGCCGTCCTCGATTGCGCTCGCTCCCCTCGGCTCTCTTCTGACCGATGCGTTGCCAGTCGTCTGGCCTCTGCTCGCCATTCTGGCGGAAGCGGCGCTCTTGTTGCGCTCACTTCGCAAATGGTCCGGCCGCCTCGATATCTTCGATCTTGGAGCCTTCTATGCGCTCCTGGTAACTCTTTATGCTGTCTTTCCCCTGGCTAGTTATCTGGTTAATGATTTGAGCTTTTCCCTCCTCTCTGATCTCCGACTTTCTCAGGCTCAGCCTTCGCCGAAAGAACTAGCTCCAATCTTCTGGCTCTACTCCCTCTACCTCGGGGCCTTCGCTCTTGGATATACACGGTTCCGAGGCACACATGACGGAAACGAGTGGCGAATGGTGAGGCCGCCTCGCTGCACGCTTTGGGCACTGGTCCTTTCTTTGCTGTTGATTAAGGCGTTCGTCTTATCCATCAACCTCATATACGGGCTGGGGGGCGCGTATACCTATAATGATACCTACCTCATGTACCGAGGGCGCCCGCGCTTTCTGCAGCAGATTCTCAACCATTTCGGAGGAATGACTTTAACGCTGGACATCTTGATAATGGCCTTGCTCGTCTTCGACTTCCGAAAATATAGGTACTGGATTCTCGGTTGGGTGCTGACGGAGATTCTGCCCATTGTCTTCACCGGAGTCGGATCCCGGACCGGTCTATTCGTTCTCCTGATGAGCTTTGTAGCGTGCTATCACTTTACGGTCAAGAGACTCAGCGTGCGGACTGCACTGGTGACGGGCTTAGGTGTCCTGATGTTGTTCGTGTCGCTCGGCATAATGCGGAACCTCACCGAGGTCAATGCCGGCACAGAACTGAATCCCTTGGGATACAGCAACGAGTTCGAAGGCACTTTGGCAAACGCCTACGACATATCGCAGCGTAAGGCAGCAGGCGAGACTCAAGGCGTTTTCCCGCAGTTCTATGTCGCAGATGTTGTCAGCCTGATTCCGCAGCAACTTTTACCCTTCAAGAAAATCGATCTAGCAGCCTGGTATGCGAACACCTTTTACCCGACATACGCGGAGAGTGGAGGCGGGTTCGCTTTTGGCGCAATCCCGGAGGCAATCCTCGGACTTGGATGGGTGGACGCGCTGTGGCGCGGTGCGGCCATCGGCATTCTCTTTGCTTGCGTCCGTCGGCGCTTCGTGAGGGGAACACAAACCCTCTGGAGTTACGGCTTCTATCTTTGGGTGCTCATTTTCGCCTACGAGTGCTTCCGCGGCAGAACATTCTTGCTGATACCTCGCGCGTTCTATCAATTCTTCCTCGTCTTCCTCTGGATTCCCGTCTTTGCGCAGCTCCTCGCGCTCATCGGTTCGAGCAATGTCTCTTCCATTGGGCGTTTCACACATGAAAACCGTGAATCTGCTGCATCGTCGCGGCCACCAGCCTGAAGGCGGCAAACCGACACCGGGGCGGGAAGCAATCGAACACCCTCAGCAAAGGCGCGCGGCATGAACATCCTCTATTCATTCAACAAGGTAGGATTCGAGGAGCGATACTGGCAGAAGGAAATCGCCAGCGCATCCACGGATCGTGTACGATTCATTCCCTTTAATCATGGGGCCCACATTGATCCACTGCTCTATATTCGCGCGCAATTGCTCGATAACCTCTATTTTGCAAAACACCCGGAACTGATGCGCCTGTATGCCACGTTCGAGGCTACCCTGGAAGAAACCCGCGCTGAAGCGGTCGTCGTCGACAACTGCCAACCCTATCACCCGGATTACCTGCGAAAGATTCGGGTTCACAAGGTGCAGCGAATTGCTGATGGCCCTATCGCCGCTTACGACCGGGACTTTGCCTATCTGCATGCCTTCGATCAAGTGTTGTATCACAGTCCGGCCTACAGTCCTGAGATAGGGATGGCCGACAAACTAAAGTATCTGGGCGCGACAAATTGTGCTTTTTGGCCGCACGCCCTGTTTGACGCCATGTTCGATGCGACCAGAACGGAAGAAGCCCTCATGGCCGCCCATCGCGACATCGACATCATCTTCATCGGCGCTCTGTTCCCTGGCAAGATGCCGCTTTTGGCCAAGGTCAAGAAGGCTTTTGGAAGACGCTGCCGAATCCATGGGCTCACGAATCTGAAGCGCAACGCGTACTTCAACCTGAAATACGGCTTTCCGGGCTGGGTCCGGCGGGCACGTTTTGAGGACTATGTTCCCCTGTATCAGCGCTCAAAGATTGGGATTAACCTCCACAATCGCGGAGCTTACACGGTGGGAAGCTACCGCCTGTTCGACCTGCCCGGAAATGGTGTCATGCAGATTTCCGATGGTGGCGAATTCCTCGAATCGTTCTTCCGCGTCAGCAAGGAGATCGTCGCCTACAAGGACACCGATGATCTCATCGACAAGCTTCGTTATTACCTGGATCGAGACGAAGAGCGCAAGCGGATCGCCCTGGACGGGCATCGCCGCGTGATGAAGGATCACCGAATTTCGCATCGGTTGCATCAGGCCGCGGAATTGATTCAGAGCGGAATGGAGCGCGCGAGTTGGGCGCATCACCTGCCGCTGGCCGGGGCGGCGGGTTGAACACTTCCATTCGTTTTCTAAATTCATTGTGAATACCCAGACCAACACCGCCAGGTTCCCCGATTCAGGCAAGCTGACAGGAAGAGTGCGTGATCCCTTGGGGAAAGGGTCGACAACGATGGCATCGGCCTCGGCAGGCCCCCGGCTGAGAATACTGCATTGCATCGGAGGCTTAGGAGGGGGCGGTGCGGAGCGCCAATTAGCATATCTTTCGGCAGAGCTGCGAAAGAAAGGCGCAGACGTCCATATTGCCTACCGTCGACGGGGGCCGAATCTCAGCAGAATTAAGGATTCGGGTGCCACTCTTCATGAACTGCGTAGCCGCGGCAACTACGATCCTTCATTGCTCTGGCGACTCGTCAGGCTTATTTGGAGGGTTAAACCTGACTTGATCCAGACATGGCTCACGCAGATGGACGTCTTGGCAGGCCTCGCTGCAGTGTTGACAAGAACGCCTTTCCTAATGACTGAACGCTCCGCTGCTCCCGCCCACGACGGAGACTGGAAGGAACATCTGCGTTCGTGGATTGGCCGCCGAGCCGACCTGATCGTGGCCAACTCCAACAGCGGCAGAGACTATTGGCTGTCAAAGAAGAAGCCTGACCTGGTCAAGGTGATTCGCAATGGTGTTCCTGTTGAGGAAATCCGCCGGACTCCGCCGGTTTGCTGGGAAGCCAAAGGCTTTCGAGGGACAACAGAGATCCTGCTCTTCGCGGGACGCTATAGTCCCGTGAAGAACCTTTCGACCCTCCTGGATGCGATCTTTCTAGTGCTCTCTGAACGAGCCAACGCGACCACCCTCTTCTTTGGTGACGGGCCGCTAAAAAACGAACTCATTGCCAAGGTGAAACGCCACAACATAGAAGATCGCGTGAGGATATTGGCTTATACGTCGCAGCTCTGGAGCTGGATGAGGCGAGCCAACCTGTTCGCATCGGTCAGTTTCTTCGAGGGGAGCCCCAACACCATCCTGGAGGCCGCCGTGCAGGGCTGCCCTCTCGTCTTATCGGACATCCCGCAACACAGGGAATTGCTCACCGACGACGCAGCTTTTTTCGTCTCCCCACACGCGGCAGACGATATTGCCCATGGCATCCTCGAGGTCTTGCGCGATCCGGAGAGAGCCAAGCGCAAGGCACAATCCGCATATCAGAGAGTGTTCCCTCTTACCGTAGATTCCATGGCCAACGAATACCTTAACGCTTACAACCTTGCTCTACCCAAGCCAGGCCTGGCCGAGACCCCGTAACAGGGATGTATCGGAAGAACGCCAGGAAGCGACCCTTCATGAAACGAACAGCGCGTCCGGGCGACGGACCCTGTGATCCTATGCTTGTGCGGCCGGGGCGAGTGTCATGAAGATTGCAGCACTTGGCTTTTTTCGTTGTATTTCATGCACCTCCTCAAGCTGGACTATTCTTGCCGCCGAGTCTTTAGGCAAAGAAATTGTCCAAGGATCGCTTTTGTGCCAAGAGTGCGCGGCGTCTTACCCGATAAGAGACGGGATTCCGCGGTTCGTGTCAGGCGAGAACTATTCGCAATCCTTTGGTTTTCAGTGGAACAGGCACGCTAAGACTCAACTGGACAGTTACACGGGCCGGCCCATTTCCCGGAAACGCCTTTTCGATACGACGGGATGGCCGGCAGACATGTCGGGTGAGGTCATCCTCGAGGCAGGTTCCGGCGCTGGCCGCTTTACGGAAGTTCTCCTTGCGACTGGCGCGAAGGTTTTGTCCTTCGACTATTCATCAGCCGTTGAAGTTAATCGGCACAACAATGGCCACGTCTCCAGCTTGCACTTGTTTCAGGCCGACATCTGCGACATCCCATTGCAGCTTGCCAGCTTCGACAAGGTTCTCTGCATGGGAGTCTTGCAGCATACGCCCGACCCGCGGCGTACCATTAAGAGCTTAGCCAGGTACCTGCGTCCCGGAGGCGAACTGGTTGTGGATGTTTATAACAAGAGCCTGACATCACTGTTGCAGTGGAAATACTTGCTCCGCCCACTCACGAAGCGGGTGGACCAAAAAGCGCTTCATGAAGCGATTGTCTGGGCTATGCCCTCCTTGTTGCCCATCGCGAGATCCTTGCGCCGGCTAGCGGGGCGAGCGGGTGCGAGACTGGTGCCGATTGTCGAATATTCCCATCTCGGTTTGCCGAGCAGCTTAGAAACGGAATGGGCAATTCTCGACACTTATGATATGTACTCTCCCGCTCACGACCATCCGCAGTCTGCTCAGGCCCTCAAACAGTGGTTCAGAGAGGCAGAACTTGTGGAGATAGTGGTCCAGCCTGCTCCCAACGGCCTGGCAGGCCGTGGACGCCGTCCTAAGCACCGTTAACCAAGCAGACAAAACAACAGGCTTTTCTATGTGCGGAATTGTTGGCATGATCCATTCTCGCTCCAAGATTGAGGCCGGCGCTATCCGCTCTGCTGCCCGGACTCTCTATAAGCGGGGTCCGGACGATTCTGGAGTTTGGACCTCCGCAAACGTGGGATTCGGCCACCAACGCCTAGCCATCCTCGATCTGACGCCATCGGGGCACCAGCCGATGTTCTCGGCAGACGGGCGGTATGTCATTGTCTTTAACGGCGAAATTTATAACTTCATGGACATCAGGCGCCGCATCGATGACAACGACGCGCACTGGCGGAGCCAAGGCGACACCGAAGTCGTCCTGGCAGCCTACGCCAAATGGGGACCACGCTGCCTCGATCAGTTCCACGGCATGTTCGCCTTTGCGATATGGGACTGCAGGGCCAAAGCCTTGTTTGCAGCCCGCGACCGAATGGGCGTGAAGCCCTTTTTCTATCACTACTCTGGCGATAGTTTTGCCTTCGCTTCGCGTCCACGGGCATTGCTCGCACTCAATCCGAATTGGTCAAGCCCGTTGGATGAGCAGGCGCTGCGCTTCTATCTGGAATGCGGCTACGTCCCGGCACCCTTTTCGATCTATCAGGCGATTCGCAAACTGCAGCCTGCCCACTGGTTGCTCCTGAACCAAGAGGGCCTACACATTGAGCGGTACTGGGATTTTCGCCAGATTCCGCCAGAGCCGAACTGGGAAGACCGTCGGGAGGAGGACCTGCTCGATGAACTCGAGGAAATCCTTTGCCGAAGCGTTCGCTCAAGGATGATCAGCGATGTCCCCTTGGGTGCATTTCTCTCAGGCGGAATCGATAGCTCAGTGGTGGTGGCCCTAATGGCGAAGCAATCCACCCAGCGCGTGAAGACCTTCACGATCGGCTTCGCGGAAGAAGCTTTCGATGAAAGCGAACATGCTCAGGCAGTTTCGCATCAAATCGGAACTGATCATCACTGCGAACATTTGAAGGTGAATGATCTGCTCGCGCTCATGCCTATATTTTCCGCAGAATATGACGAGCCCTTCAATGACAGCTCCGCGTTTCCGACCATGGCCGTATCGCGGTCAGCGCGGCGGCACGTGACCGTTTCGCTGAGCGGCGACGGTGGGGACGAACTCTTCGGAGGGTATCACTATTACCGCATTGTAAAAGGGCTTAACCTGGCCTACAAGATGCCGCCTTGGCTTCGTACATTGCTGGCATCGCTGGTCGGAATGGCGCCGCAGCACCGGTTGAAACTCCTCTCCAGTGCTTTGCGACAAGCGAGTATCTCTGAAGCCTTCTACTTCTGCCGAAGCATCACCAAGGATTTCGACGGAACGTTGCTGCCTGATGTCTTGCGCACCACCGTCAGCATGCGTGAGCTCTTTGCGGAAGCAGCCAAGGCCATGCCTTCCGGACTAAGAGCGCCAGAAGTCGGGATGAGGCTCGATGCCTATTACACTCTTCCCGATGATTACCTGCAAAAGGTCGACATCGCAAGCATGGCTTTCTCTCTGGAATCTCGTGATCCTCTGCTTGACCAGGACCTGGTCGAATGGGCAATGAGATTGCCGGTGAAGTGGAAACTGCGCGGGGGCCAGAACAAATACCTCTTGCGGAAACTCGCCTACCGTTATGTTCCGCGACAGATTCTGGATCGCCCCAAGAAGGGATTCGAGGTGCCCATCGGTGAATGGCTGAAAGGCCCTCTTCGCGCATGGGCTGAAAGCCAGCTAAGGAGTGAGAAGCCCTTTCAGCGGATTCCGCTTGACCAATTCAGCCTGTTCAGGCTTTCCGCTCTGCACAACTCGGGTGCAAGAAACGCGCACCCCCTTTTGTGGGCGGTGCTGATGCTCCTGAACTTTGCCAACCGCGTAGCGTGGCCTGCCGAAGGCTTCGCTTCAGCAGTTTGTCAGCATGGAAACTAAGCAAGCCAATCGCTGGAGAATACTTTTGAACGGCTTGTCCGCGCGCTGGGGCGGCGCACAGACCTACCTCATCAACCTGCTGCACTTTCTGCCGGAAGAGACGCCAGTAGACGTATTCGTTCTGGCTCCGGATTCGCTCCCCCTGCCGCGGGATCGGAACAATATCAAAAGGATCCCTGTAGCCTGGCCGGTGGAAAACCCTTTCACGCGCGCTGGGTGGGAGAAGATTCAGTTGCCGAAGGTCCTCCGGCAGGTTGGCGCAGACGTTCTCTTTTGCCCCGGAGGGATCATCGGCGGAAGCGTTCCGCCGGGGTGCAAGACCGTGGCCATGTTCCGCAATATGCTTCCCTTCGATCCCATGGGACGCGCGTACCCTCTGGGATACATGCGAATGCGGCACTGGATTTTGGAGAAACTGATGCTGCAGAGCATGCTGGAAGCAGACTTAGTGATTTTCATTTCCGAATTCGCGCGCCAGGTGATCGAAGACCGGGCCGGACGGCGATTAAAGAACACGGTCGTTATCCCACACGGCATCAGTCCTTCTTTTCGGAATGTGGACGGTAATAATTCGCGCCGGCCTGACTGGCTGATGCCGGGAGACTATTTGCTCTACGTCTCCAACATTGATTTCTACAAGGCACAGCTCGAGGTGGTGCAGGCGTACGCGCTGCTCAAACGACGGCGCTCCACGCGGGAGAAGCTTTTCCTGGTCGGGCCAGAGGCGCCGGACTACGGGCGGAGGGTGCGCACGGAAATCCACCGCCTGGGCCTGGATGAAGATGTGGTTATCACCGGCACCATGCCGTACGAGCAGATGCCAGAACTCTACCACCACGCGCTGGTGAACATCTTTGCGTCGCGATGCGAGAACTGTCCCAACATCCTGCTGGAAGCACTCGCGGCCGGCCGGCCGGTGGTTGCATCGAATCGTCCGCCCGTGCCGGAAATCGCCGGCGCCGCCGCCGTGTACTTCGATCCCACATGCCCCGCCGAGTTGGCCGAAAAGCTAAGCTGGGTGCTCGAGGATCCCGCCAGGATGCAAGACTTATCTACCCAAGCGAGGGAGCGCTCCTTCCGCTACGATTGGCAGCGGACGGCGGCTGCCACGTGGAAGGCAATCGAGCATCTCTGCGACCATGGCCGCCTGCCACACGAGATGGCTAGCCAACAGGCTAGTTTCTCGCATTCCTGACGTAGTGCCCGGCAGAATGAACAAGGCTATCAAGGTGATGACCGTGGTCGGCACCCGGCCGGAGATCATTCGGCTGTCACGCGTGACAGCTCGCCTCGACGAGCACACCGCCCACGTCTTGGTGCACACGGGGCAGAACCACGACTACGAGCTGAACGGAACCTTCTTCAAGGATCTGAAGCTACGCCCACCCGACTATCGCCTGGAAGCCGCCGGCGAACGGCCGGCAGAGACCATTGCTAACGTCCTGGCGCGGATCGATCCCCTGCTGGAGAAGGAGAAGCCGGAGGCCCTGCTGGTGCTGGGTGATACCAATAGCTGCCTGTGTGTGATCGCCGCCAAGAAGCGCAGGATCCCCGTCTTCCATATGGAAGCTGGCAACAGGTCGTTCGACGAACGCGTTCCTGAGGAGGCCAACCGCCGCCTGGTCGACCACCTGAGCGATGTCAACCTCCCCTATAGCGACATTGCGCGCGAGTACCTGCTGCGGGAAGGCTTTCCGCCGGACCGTATCGTCAAGACCGGCAGCCCGATGTTCGAGGTGCTGGAGTACTATCGGCCTGCCATCGAGCGCTCACCCGTGCTGCGCCGGCTGGGGTTGAAGCCCGGCGACTACTTCGTGGTGAGCTCGCACCGCGAGGAAAATGTCGATTCCGAAGAGAATCTGGAGAGGTTTTTGCAGTTATTGGAGGCACTGGCGCACCAGTACCGCAAGCGCATCATCGTTTCTACGCACCCTCGCACCGGCAAGCGGCTGCAGGAACGAGGGGTTCGCACCCACAAGCTGGTGGAATTCCTCAAGCCCTTTGGCTTCCTCGATTACGTCCAACTGCAGAAGAATGCCCAGGCCTGCCTTTCCGACAGTGGCAGCATTACCGAAGAAGCTTCCATTCTGAACCTGCGGGCAGTGAACATCCGCGACGCGCACGAGCGCCCTGAAGGCATGGAGGAAGGCGCAGTCATGTTCACCGGTCTGGACACCGAGCGCGTCCTGCAAGCGCTCCATATCCTCGAAAACCAGCCGACGGGGCGGCAGCGCGCTCTGACCGTAGTGAGGGATTATGACGTACACAACGTCTCCCTCAAAGTGACGCGCGTCATCCTTAGCTATACGGACTACGTTAATCGCGTGGTTTGGCGGCATTCTCCTGGCAGTGCGTGCAGCCGGTAATGCGGATCGTGCAATCGTCCTCCCGGCGCTGAGATTCGCCGCTTCATCCCCAGTGGAAATCCATGACCGATCAGCCGGTGCCTCCCGGACGGATGCGGATTCTGGTCACCGGTGGCACCGGCATGCTGGGTCACAAAATGTTTCAGGTGCTGCGTGCCCGCTTTCCTGATACGACCGCAACGATTCAAGGATCGCTTGCGGATCCAGCCATCCGCAAAGTCGATTTGTTCCAAGAAGGACAGGTGCTCGATCGCTTGGATGCGGCAGACTTTTGCCGCCTGGGAAGCAGATTGCAGCAGATCAAGCCGGACGTGATCATCAACTGCGCGGGCGTCATCAAGCAGCGAGCGGAAGCGATGGATCCCGCCGCCAGCATCGCCATCAATGCTTTGCTTCCCCACAAACTGGCCGGAATGTGTGCAGCATGGGGAGGCCGGCTCATCCACTTCAGCACCGACTGCATCTTCAGCGGCTGCCAAGGCAACTATCGGGAAGAAGACTTCTCTGACGCCAAAGATCTCTACGGCCGCACCAAGTACCTGGGAGAGGTCACCGCCCCTAATGCGCTCACGCTCCGCACCTCGATCATCGGGCGAGAGCTGTTCCACTTTACCGGCCTGCTGGAGTGGTTTCTGGCGCAAAACCACAGCACAGCCCCGGGCTACGTTCGGGCGTTCTATTCCGGAGTAACCACCAATCATTTAGCCGAGGTAGTGATGAACCTCATCGAGCACCACCCAGGTCTTTCGGGCATTTACCAGGTAGCAAGCCAGGCCATCTCCAAGCACGACCTGCTGTCCCTATTGCGGGACGCTTTTGGTCTGGACATCGAGATCGTTCCGGAGGGGCGCCTCTTCTGCGACCGCAGCATGGCCTGCGAGAAGTTCCAGCACGCTACCGGATACCGTTGCCCGCCATGGCCGGCGCTGGTGCAACAGCTCGCCCAGGACTCGACACCCTATGAACAATGGAGATCGTGACATGAAACCTTTGACCGGCAAGCGCATCCTCATCACCGGCGGCACGGGCTCCCTCGGCCAGGTGCTGGCCCGGCGGCTGCTGAACGGTGAGATGGGCGATCCCGCCAAAGTCATCATCTTTTCGCGGGACGAGACCAAGCAGCACTACATGCGTCTCGATTACCACCACAAGATCGCCGCCACTGACGAAATCGTCTACCGCAACTTTCAGCGCAAGATGGAGTTTCGCATCGGTGACGTGCGCGACCTGCACAGCGTCGCAGCGGCTCTGCGCGACGCCGACGTAGTCTTCAATGCCGCCGCGCTCAAGCAGGTGCCCACTTGCGAATACTTCCCCTATGAGGCGGTACGTACCAACATCGGCGGAGCGGAGAACATCGTCCGCGCCATTCAGGAGCACAAGCTGGCGGTCGAGACCGTGGTCGGCATCTCCACCGACAAAGCTTGCAAGCCCATCAACGTGATGGGAATGACCAAGGCCGTCCAGGAGCGCATCTTCATCCAGGCCAACATGCGCTGCTCGAATACCCGTTTCTTCTGTGCACGCTACGGAAATGTGCTGGCCTCACGCGGTTCCGTGATCCCGCTGTTCCTCGACCAGATCCGCAACGGCGGCCCGGTGACGGTCACGACTCCGGAGATGACCCGCTTCATGCTGAGCCTGGATGAAGCGGTGGACACGGTATTTGCCGCCGTGCGCAACGCTCGTCCCGGCGAAACCTACATCCCCAAGGTTCCCGCGGCCCTGGTGATGAACGTCGCACACGCGCTGATCGGCAAGCGCGATATCGGCATCAAGATTACCGGTATCCGCCCGGGAGAGAAGGTGCACGAGAGCCTGATCAGCGCCGAGGAGGCGTATCGCACCGTGGGGCGCGGCCAATGGTATGCCATCCTGCCCATGCTGCCGGAGGTCCGCGAGTCCAGTGATGGCGCCGGATGCCTGCAGAGCGAGTACAGCTCGCGTGATGGCGTCATAACACCGGAAGAGACGGTCAACATTCTTAAGCAGCGGGGTCTATTAGTCGAAGATGTGGAGACCTTTGCTGGCGCGGCCGTGGCCTGACGCCCGGACATGGGGCGAACTTTCACCGATCGAGATAACTTACCTTGCGCATATTGATCATCGCGGTGCACTATTTTCCGCAGCCGACCTCAACCGCCAAGATAGTGCACGACATGGCGATCGAATACTGCACCCAGGGGCACGAAGTCATAATCCTGACCCCCGGCAGCTCACAGCGTGCCTGGGTGGAAGTCACCACGGAGGACGGATTACGCGTCGCCCGCGTGCGCTCCGGCAAGATCAAAGGCGCCAGGCAGCTGCTGCGCGGCATCCGCGAGCTGTTGCTTTCGGCTGTGATCTGGCGGATTGCGCGAAGGTTTTTTGCCGGCAACCCTTGCGACCTTATTATCTTTTACTCGCCTCCCGTCTTCTTCGGACCGCTGGTCAGGAAGCTCAAGGCGATGTGGCGCTGTCCCGCTTATCTGGTGCTCCGCGACATCTGGCCCCAGTTCTTGCTCGATACCGGAGTGTTGCGCAAGGGTCCAATCTACCAACTCATGCGCCGCGCTGAGCGGCAGCAGTACGCCGTTGCCGACGTCATAGGAGTACAGACGCCGGGTGACCTCGTTTACTTCGCGCAGCACCGGACGGCCGGCGGCCCGCCGGTCGAGGTGCTCCCCAACTGGATGAGCCTCGAGCCGCAGGATCTGCCGGCCAACCAGTATCGGCGGCAGCTGGGCCTCGACCGCAAAGTGGTCTTCTTCTATGGCGGGAATTTCGGGATAGCGCAGGACCTGGAGAACATCCTCCGCCTGGCGGCTAACATGGCGGCGGAGCCGCGCGCCTTTTTCCTGCTCGTGGGCTCGGGCACGGAAGCAAAACGGTTGCAGGCCCTCGCCCGAAATATGCAGCTCAAGAATCTGCTCATCCTGCCGGCGGTGGGCCAGAAGGAATACCAAGCTATGCTTTCGGAGTTCGATGTGGGCCTCATCTCGCTGAACCACAACTTTTGCATTCAAAACATCCCCGGCAAGCTGATGTCCTACCTTTACTGGCGCAAGCCGGTACTGGCCAGCGTGAATCCGGGAAACGACCTCAAGCCGATGCTCGAGGAGGCACAAGCTGGATTTTGTTGCCGGAACGGCGAGGATGAGATCTTGCGGAAGTATGCTTCTCTGCTGGTAGAGGACGCTGCACTGCGAGCGCGTTGCGGCAAGAACGGCCGCCGGCTTTTGGAGCAGACTTTCTCCGTTGGGGGCGCGACGCGGCAGATTCTTGCGCACTTCTTGGCGGGGAAAATCCCAGGAGAGCCCCGGCTCGCGGTTTCCAAGGCCGGCTTTTCGGCAGCAGCGCAGAAGGCGGACGCTGGCGCCTGAACTCTGGGCCGGTATTCCCAGTTGGCTCGCCTGACGATTGACCCCGTCTGGCACAAGACATACTTGTCAAGCTCGCTTTCTGCCTGCCTCGTGATGCTTTGTCCTCACTCTCGAACATTTCCTCTCGTTGTTGCTGTAGTCCGCCATCCGTATGGGTCACGGATCCGGCTCAGACTACCAGGGAGCTTCCTTAACTAAGAAATCTCCACTCGAACGGACGGTTGGACTTTAGTGTGTGAGGGTGTGTCATGACACGGCGGTCGCTTAATCTGATTCGGTTTTCCATGAGACTGGCGTTCCTCTCGGTGCCAGCCGCAACTTTTGGAGCCGCAATGCTAATACGCTTTAAGGCCGGCCTCTTTTCACAAGTCAGCCTGCAAGGGTATTCGTATGCGGCGTCTTTGTCGGTGGTGACGGTGGTTTGGGCTCTGGTTGTGGAGTACCTGCAGCTCAACCGGGTCGAGACGCTTGTGCAACTTCAGACGGGAATCCGAACCGCGGCGAGGGCGACGCTCTGGACCGCCATCATTGTCCTTGCTCTGTCCTTCTTCTATCGTGGGACAAACTTCTCGCACATCTTTTTCGTTTTAGGAAGTTTTCTGACGTTCGCGATCAGCCTTGGATTGATCCATATTCTGCGTTTCGCCGTACGGGTTGTTACGGGTACCCCAAACGGACGTCTCAGATTTGCCATATTGGGGGCTGATGATTTCGCTTTACGAGTGGCTCAGACCCTGCGTGCAACACCACTGGTTCCCTGCGAAGTGGCGTGCTTTGTTGCTCTGCCAAATCAGGTGCCTGCGGTGACTGATTGCCCTGTAATTGAATGGTCTCAACTGCACCAGCTAGCGGACGTGTTTCATTGCAGGGAGGCGCTCATTGCCGTGCCTTTCACCAGCTCTGCCGAATTGCAGCAGATCGTGAACAGTGTCCAGTGGCTTTGTATCCCTACGAGGGTGGTGCTGGATATAGGCGACGGGGTCCTGGTTCCGGACCGCATCTTTGATTTCTACGGTCTGCGAAAACACGAAGTACTCTGAGCAAGAGGGAAGGTATGACGGACAAACGGGCATTAGTTTGCGGTGCAGGCGGTTTCATTGGCAGCCATCTGGTCAAGAGCCTCAAGGGCGATGGCTATTGGGTGCGCGGGGTAGATCTAAAGGAGCCTGAATTCAGCCCCACGGCAGCCGACAGTTTTGTGGTCGCCGACCTCCGCGAACTGTCCACCTGGCAACAGGTCCTGGACGTGCAATTTGACGAGGTTTACCAACTCGCCGCTGACATGGGCGGGGCAGGATACATCTTCACCGGCGAGCACGACGCTCACGTCATGCACAACTCAGCCATGATTAACCTGCACATGGCCGACTTCGGGGTGCGAACTGGCGTGAGGAAGGTGTTCTATTCCTCTTCGGCGTGCATGTATCCGGCCTACAACCAGACCGATCCGAATAATCCGAACTGTGCCGAGTCAAGCGCCTATCCTGCCGACCCCGACAGCGAATACGGCTGGGAGAAGCTGTTCAGCGAAAGGCTGTATTTCGCATTTTGCCGAAATCATGGCCTGGACGTTCGTGTTGCCCGGCTCCACAACATTTTTGGTCCGGAAGGCGCCTGGCGGGGTGGCCGCGAGAAAGCCCCAGCCGCTCTGTGCCGCAAGATCGCCGAGCAAACCGACGGCGGTGAAATCGAGATGTGGGGCGACGGGGAGCAAACCCGCTCGTTCCTCTTCATCGACGAGTGCCTTGAGGGAGTCCGCCGTTTGATGAATTCAACCAGCTTTCGCGGGCCGGTGAATATTGGTTCGGAAGAGATGGTTACGATCAATGGCATGGCATCCATGATCATGGACATTGCCGGCAAGAGACTCAGGATAAAACATGTGCCCGGTCCCACGGGTGTTCGCGGCCGTAACTCCGACAACCGGCTCATCCGGGACAAGTTGGGCTGGGCTCCGTCTGCTCCCCTGAGGAATGGGCTGGCCAAAACCTACCGTTGGATCGCTGCCCAAGTCGGAGTTGAGACCAGCGAAGCAGCTACCGCGGCCCGCTGAACCACTGAACCCGGTCGCGGCCTAAACCCTCCCCGCCGCCAGCTCTTAAGTCGCCGTCCTCCGACGGCGATTTTCTTTTGCGCTGAATCCAAATTTTGCGGGTTGCCAGCGCCGTTGGATGTGATATAAAAGCGTTCCCTACCGGGCAGATTATGCGACTGCTTGCCAACACGGACCGCTCTTTCGCCGCCCTTTCCGGGCCGCGGGAAAGACTGTCCCTGGGCCTTACTCTGCTGCTTATTACTCTGCTCCTCGTGTCAGGAGCCAGCGGATGATGTAGCCCGGATAAACGGATCCATCGAGGCCATCATCCAGAGCGGATGATGGCCTCAAGTTTTTTGCACGCCAATTTTTCGAACGAAAGGTGGGATTCCATGGCTGCCAGCAACCAATTCCAATTCGCAATCGTGCCGGGCCAGGAGGAGGGCGGATATCGGGGCATGAGCATCGGCGTCGACGGCGTACCGCGCGTGCTGCTGAGCAAACCGGAGATGCGAGAGCTTTTCCAGTTCCTGATGCGGGAAGCGCGCAACTTCGAGGACGTGTGTTGCTGGCATGGCTGCCGCAACTCGGGCACGCTGTACCGCATTCGGGGGATTTCCGTGCGCGCGGTCCGCTTCTACTGCGAACGCCATGCCACCGCGGTCGAACTGGCCGGCTTCAGAGTCTTCCCCGTCGACCAGACTGCGTGAGCCGTAGCTGCGGACGTCGCGAGAAACAACACGCGCATCGCCGCAGGAGCTGGCGGCTGGAAGACGTGTTGATTTCCGCTGAATCTGAGTTAATATCGGCGGATCAAGGCATCCGTGGAGGTCAGCGCCAAGTACGACGCATGGCATGCGCAACGCAGCGCATACGAACAAGGTCACTCGGACCGATTATTCGCCTGGCATAAGACCGTACTTAGGCTGCTTCCGCCCATCGACGGTAAGGCAGTTCTCGAGATTGGGTGTGGCCGAGGCGACTTCAGCATCTGCCTCGCTCAGAAGCATCCCGCCGCAAGGATTACCGGAATTGATTTCTCCCAGGTAGCCATTGATATTGCCCGATCAAGATGCAACCCGCGGTTGGCCAACTTGCAGTTCGAAACCGGCGATGCCGAGTCGCTGCCTTTCACCGCTGGAACTTTTGACCTCGTGATCTCCTGCGAGTGCCTGGAGCATGTCTTGGGCCCGGGAAAAATGGCTGCGGAAATTTCCCGGGTATTGCGGCCGCGAGGGCAGTTCATCCTCACCACCGAGAACTACTTCAACGGCATGGTGGTGGCGTGGCTGTACTGCTGGACTACGAAGACCCCGTTCGGCTCGGGTTCTGGCCTCCAACCGCACGAGAGTTTCTTCCTTTATTGGCGGGTCAAGTCGCTGTTGCAGGCCGGCGGGTTAGCTGTCGAGCACATGGAGAGCAACCATTTTCAATGGCTCCTGCTTCCCCGCACCGCGCCAGACAGACTGTGCACGGAGGATTTCGACAGCAGATTCTGGAAGAGAGTGTTCCGCCCGTTTGGCAGGCATTTTACCTTCCAGGGATCGAAGCGGCGGGACTTGCGACACCCGGCGGACGTGGCGCCTCGGCAAAAAACGGGAGCTCCGGCGTAGCGCCGCGAGCGCTAGCTGGCTCGATAGAATTGGGAACGCCTCCGCCCCTTCCGCTTCCCGTCACGGCACCGCTCCCCAGAGTGATCGCCTTCCGGCAGCAGGCAGACCCGTTTATATTTGCAACGCTCAAATAGTTACTCCCTGGATTCCCCCCACTGCCGCACACGGCGCGCGACCAATTTGCCGCGAACCAATCCTCCGTCCGGTTTTCAGGGGCGCGAAAAACATCCCTCGAGAGAGCATAGGAACTCGCGATCAGAGCGGGATTTGCGAATCCCTCTGCCATCGCCAGGCGGAAGTTGGCGAGCCACGGCCGAATGCCAGCATGCATTTTTTCCCGCCCGCATAGGAAGCACAGCAACCTGTCCCCCCAAACGGACATGGCCTCATGTGACCTGAAATTATTAGGAGATTATTAGAGAATCGCGAAACAAGGAGCCAACAGGAAAACAGGATCCTGCGTGGCCGTTGGTAGCAAGCTGGAGCAACACGTTGAATCGCTCTCTTACTGACTGTGGTTTAGACGCTGTGGCAGACCGGGCAAGCTCCCAACCAAAGATAAGCTAAGGACCTGTGGAAAAAGGCCGCTGCTCAGTGGCATAGGCGAAGCCTTGCCTGAACGCGAGCGAAGCGGATCTCAGGAACGAGGTGGGTATCTTGACCGAGACTGAATTGCAATTTTCACAAACTGCCTTACTCCCAGACAGTGGCGCGCTCGCGTCGGTTGGCCCTCTCTGCCCGAGATGGTTTGCCGTGTTCACCACTTCACACCACGAAAAGCGCGTTCTCCAGCACTTGAGGGAACGTCAAATTGAGTCGTTTCTGCCGTTGTACCGGACGGTGCGCCGCCGGACCAATCGCTGCAAGGTGGCGCTGGAACTGCCGTTGTTTCCCAATTACTTGTTCGTGCAGATCGAGCGCAGCCAGCGCGCCCGCGTGCTGGCGGTCCCGGGGATCTTGTCGATCGTGGGGACGGGGCGCGAACCAGCGCCGCTCCCCGACCTCGAAGTCGAAGCGCTGCGCTCCGGCCTGCAGTTGCGGAAGGTCGAGCCCCACCCCTACCTCACGGTCGGAGAGAGAGCGCGGATCAAAGCGGGCGCACTGGCCGGCCTGGAGGGCGTGCTGCTGCGGAAGAAAAACGACCTCCGGGTGGTGCTCACGCTGGACCAAATCATGCGGAGTGTGGCCGTCGAGGTCGATGCCGACGATCTGGAACCCGTCAGCCCGCGGCTTTCTTGCGGCGCCGTGAACTAGGGCCGGTGATTTCCGCTTGCTGGGGATCACTTCTGCAAACAGCTTCTGTAATGAGTAATGAACGCCAAACACTGCGAAGGTAAGAGCCAGCGCTCTGACCTCCGCCTGGAGCAAGAGATGAAACCGAGCCGTACGCAATTGCTGCTGTTGATCGCCTGCCTACTCCTGCTGGCTGTGCCCGTGCTGGCCCAGACGAGCGCGACGCCTGCCGAAGCGGAAGTGGGGGGTAAGCTGGATACGCCCCTGCCGGATGCGCCCAACCCCAACCCCGAACCGCGAAGAGCGCCGCCGTCGGCCGTGCGTCCCATGCCCGGCGGGACGCAGGTGCCGATGGACAAGGAGTTCCTGATGGCGACGGGCATCCTGTTTGGGTCCAGCATTGCCAATGTCGAACTGACCCACCGCTGCCTGGAAAACGACGCCTGCACCTTAGTGCCCCGTGCTCTGGTCCGCCGCCGGGCGTTATACGGTGTGGGCCTGCCTGCGGATGCGGGGGTCACCGTACTGGGGTACTTCCTGAAGCGCTCTGGGCGCCGTTGGTGGTTTGTGCCCGCGGCCATCGTCACTGCCGGCAACACCATCTACGGGATCCATGCCGCCCAGCACATGCGCTGAGGCGTTGTTCCGGCGCCGTGACGGACGGACAAAACTGTGCAGGGTACGCCTGTCCGATTAACACATTCCCTGAGCCGCGGGGACCAAGCTCGACTTGGCGCCCGCACAGAAATGACTCGAGAAAATGGAACATACTAACAACGAACCGACGAAGCTAGCGATTCCGAGCCCCCGGCCCGCCTACGATTTCCCCGTCGCTCCCGTGCTTTTGCAAAGTGCGGAGCACGAAGCGACGGAACTGCCCTTATTGGAAATCTGGCGAATTCTGGCGAAGCGTAAATTCATCGTTTTCGCTTTCCTGGCGTTGTGTGTCCTTGCGGTCTCGGTCTACAGCTTCTTGAAAAGACCCATGTACGAAGCTGTGTCCCGTGTCCATATCGATCCCAGCCAATCCACCAACATGGGATTGGAAGACCTGGTGGAAGAGAAGCTCTCCTCCACGGACTCC
>Ga0209517_10003662_pt1 | contig 20674 bp, 14 predicted proteins | sample PeaSoiMetSII2010_FD_187695 | JGI IMG/M metagenome (GOLD analysis project Ga0209517, IMG submission 187695) | Peat soil microbial communities from Weissenstadt, Germany - SII-2010 (SPAdes) (version 2) | ecosystem: Environmental > Terrestrial > Soil > Wetlands > Peat | place: Germany...
TACCGCTTCGCGTCCTCACGTACACTGCTCGAACTCGCGCTGAACCTGCGCTACATCACAAACGGGCGTAACCCTGAGCTCAGAGCGAAGAGGTACGTTCATTTTGTGGCCAAAATCAAAATGGAGTGGGGAAGGAAAGCGGTAGAGTACTTCGCACTATCGGCAAGCGCCCTAAGCAAGGGCATGCCGTTCTACAAGGACTTCCAGGGCCTGGAGCGCAAATTCCCAAGACAGAATTGGTTGCAGGCAAGCAGGAAACATTCAAAGGGAATATGGACGATGGCGATGGAACCGGACAGATTCGAGAAGATGCCGATGATTACGAAGTCCCGGCAGCCCGTCCTTAACAAACGCGGTAAGCCGAGATTCAAACCGCTAAACTGGGAACACGATTATAGGGTGATCTACTTTTGGACATCGCAGTACGTGCATGTCACGATTGACAGTCTTGACAATCACACCGCAGTCCCGGAAAAAGCTTTCAGGGTTTATACGCAAGGCAGTAGACCGCCCATTAGGAAAACCAATATGGGCGAGATGGCTATCTTCAATACAGCTAATTACATCCACAGAATTCTCCTGGCTGGGTTTCGAGCGCTAGGTCATACGTATCCGGACGAATTGGCAAAGCCTATCATGGCCTTCGTGGAGTCCTTGGTAAGAAAGAAGTCGACTTGAAATTGATGGGAGCGGGTTTCTCCGTAGGGTGATTCGCAAAATCCCATGTCACCGAAAAGCAGACCTGCGCTCGCGCTCTCTCGCCGCCCGCGCATTACCGCAGTCACTTCTAAATAGCCGCGCTTTCCGTTACTGTTTACCCTAGTGATACTGCCCCTCCCCGTGTGTGCTTGCGCGGTTGCAGACTCTTTGTAAGCGAGCGTTTGTGCACGATATTGCAAAACCTGAACCCGTGTACCAGGAACTTCTGAGCCGGCCGATTCGCGAGTTGGGGCTTACGCTCGCGGGATCGCCGGTGGAGCACTTTGTCGAACAGCTCTATCGCGAACTGGAGGCGAAGGGGCTGACAAAATTTCGCCCCGCCTGTTACTTGACTGACGAGTGGGGATGCCCGTCGGGCGAACCGATTATCGGAATTCCGTTTTACCTGGCGAATGCGGCGCTGGCGCAGCTGGAAGAAGAAACGCATGACCTCGAAGACGCGAGAGAAATCATGATGTACCTGCGGCATGAGGCCGGACACGCCTTCACCTATGCGTACAAGCTGCACAATTCGGCCGAATGGAAAAAGACTTTCGGGCCGTTCCGCCGTCCCTATCACGACATTTACCGCCCCGCGCCGTTTTCGCGCGATTATGTGCGGCATTTGCCGGGATGGTATGCGCAGAAGCATCCCGATGAAGATTTTGCCGAGACGTTCGCGGTGTGGCTGACGCCGCGCTCGAACTGGCGCAAGCGCTATCGCGGCTGGGGCGCGATGGAGAAGTTGCGGTACCTGAACCGGCTGGCGCGAAAGTTGGGGAAGAGCGACCCTCCGCGGCGGCGCGGCCAGGCCGACATCACGGTCGATGATATGGACACGACGGTGGCGGAGTTCTATCACCGGGATGGGCAGAGTGGGCGGGAAGAAGTTGCGGTCACCGAGCTCACGCCGGATACGGATTTGCGCGACATCTTTCCCGTATCCAAGCGCAGGAAGACGGCGCTGCCGGCGCACGAATTTTTGCACCAGCATCGCAAGGCGGTGATCGACAAGGTTGCGCAGTGGACGGGTGCGCAGCGTCCGCTGGTCAAAACGTTGATGGACACGATCGAAAAGCGCGCCGGCGAACTCGACTTGCGCGCCGACAAAACGCGCAGCGCGGAACATCTGGCAGAAGTCACCGCCTATGCCACGGCGCTGGTGATGACCTATGTGACGAAAGGAAAATTCATTCAGCCGTAGAAGAGCAGGTGTCAGGTGTCAGGTCTTAGGTCTCAGGAAAACCGGGCCCCGATTGAGGTCAGAGATTTTCCTAAGACCTGACACCTAAGACCTGCCTTTCCGAGGTGACACAATGATCGGAGCAAAACTGAAAATCGCGCTCCTGTACGACGTATGGAACGAAGATCCGATTGCGGCGGCGGAGAAGGAAGAAGCGGCTCCCGCCCGCAAGCCACGCAAGAAAGTGAAGAAGGTTAAGAAGGAGAAGACCGATCGCGAGGAAATCTTCGAAGCGCTACAAAAGCTGGGACACGAACCTTCCTACTTCGAACTGGATGGGCGTCCGCAGTCGTTGCACTCGCTCTCGCGTTGCGATGCCGACCTCCTCTTCAACCTGACCGAGTCTTTCGACGGCGACGACACCAAGGAAATGAACGTGGTCGCGTATGTCGACCTGCTGGGATTGCGCTACACCGGCGCCGGTCCGCACGCCATTATTCTTGCCCAGGACAAAGCGATCGCCAAAAAGATCTTCGCGTTTCACGGCATCAAGACTCCGTTCTTTGCGACTGCCTATCGCGGGCGCATCGAACATGCCCACGACATTTCGTTTCCGCTTATCGTCAAACCGTCGTGGGAGGATGGATCGATTGGCATCGACGCTGGCTCGGTCGTGAAAAACATCAAGGAGATGATGGAGCGCGTCCAGTACATTCAGGATGAATTCGACTCGCCGGCCCTGATTGAGGAATACATCGAAGGACGCGAAATTTACGCCGGAATTCTGGGCAACTACGAACGGGCGCAGGTTTTGCCGATGGTGGAGCTCGATCTGTCACGCTTGCCGGAAGGCACGCCAAAAATCGCCAGCTACGATGTGAAGTTCGAGAAGAATAGCGAAGCCTACAAGGTGACCAAATCGCAGATCGCGGAAAATCTGGACGAGGAGACGATGAAGCGCTTGTCCGATACGGCGCTGGCCGCTTATCGCGCACTGAAGCTGCGCGACTATGGACGCATCGACATGCGACTGGCTCCGAACGGCGATGTCTACGTCATCGAAGCGAATCCGAATCCGTGGCTGGCCAGCCGCCAGGAATTTGCCATGGCCGCGAAGGCCTCGGGACTCTCCTATCCCGAGATGATCGGCACCATTCTCGACTTGGCGATGAGCCGATACCTGAATGCCGACTTCACGAATGCGGCGGCGATGCACTAGCGTCGAGTGTCGCAAGCCCGCAACCTAAGGCTTTACCGCAGGGTTCACAGAGGTCGTGTAGAGCGGACACTCCTGTCCGCTGCTCTTGACCTTGGTCTTGACTTTGGGATCGGCTAAAATCCCGCTTCCAGTTTGAGTTTCAAGAAGCAAGACTCAGCGCAAAGAGCAACGGACAGGAGTGTCCGCTCTACACGACCCCTGTGCCCTCTGTGGTTAAGAATTTCCTCGCTTTCTAGAACATATTCCACAGGTACTGGTTGTAGACCGCGTGGTGAAACTGCACTTCGGCGGGCTTCACAATCGTGCCCAGCAAGCGCGGGCAGCGGTCGGCCGATGCCTGCTTCAGGTCGGCGTAGCGGCCTTTCACGTCTTCCCCGAGGAGTTTGCTTGTCCATGGGGCTTTGCGGAAATCGTCGAGCGCCGTGTAGATGTTGTCGGGCAGGTAGCGTTCGGCCGAGCGCAGGTTCTTGATCTTGGAGGTCTCGCCTTCCAATCCAGTCTTGAAAATGGAGTACATCACCAGGTAGGGATTGGCGTCGGGAGCCACGGCTCGCACCTCGGTGCGCATACTGCGCTCGTTGCCGATCGGAATGCGGATCATGGCGCCACGGTCCACGGCCGACGCTTTCAGCTGGTTCGGCGCCTCGAAGTGCGGATCGAGGCGGCGGTACGCGTTGACGCTGGAATTGAACACCAGGCAGAGATCGTTCCCATGCGTGAGAATGCGGTCCATGAACTCATAGCCGAACTTGCTTAACTTCTCCTCGCCCTTGGGATCCCAGAACAGGTTCTTGCCGTTCTGACTGACGGAGACATTGGTGTGCATGCCACTGCCGTTGACACCCACCACCGGCTTGGGCAGGAAGCAGGCGGTCAACCCCATGTTCTGCGCGACCTGACGGCAGACCAGTTTGTAGAGCTGGATGTGGTCAGCGGCGGCCACCGCTTCGGCGTAGCCGTAGTTGATCTCGAACTGCGAAGGCGCGACTTCGGGATGGTCCTTCTCGTTTTGGAAGCCCATGGCGCGCTGTACTTCGGCGACGGTATCGATAAACGTGCGCAGCGGATCGCCCGGCAAAGAGTGGTAATAGCCGCCCGTATTGACGTACTCGAACTTGCCCGTCTCATGGTAATGGCGCTCGGCATCCGGCCCCGCGAACAGGAAGCCCTCGATCTCATTGGCGGCGTTGCAGGTATAGCCGTGCTTCTTGTGCAATCCGTTGGTGAACAGCTTGAGCATGCTGCGGATGTCCGCGGTGTAGGGTTCGCCGTTCTTATCGATGACCTCGCCAAACACCAGCACTTTGCCCGGTCCAAACACGTCCGCCGGTCCCCAGTAGAAGGCAGCCCAGTCAAGGCCCAGCCGCAGATCGCTTTCCCGCTGCGCCGTGAAGCCGCGAATCGACGAACCGTCAAAGGTCAAGTTGTCGTAGCTCTTCAGCAGGAATTTTTTGTCGTAGTCGAGCATGTGCAGACGGCCTTCCAGGTCGCTGAACATGACGGTCACGGCCTTGATGCGCGATTCCTCGGCCAGATACTTCAGCCGCTCTTCCTGAATTTTGTGAGGATCCACGCGGTCCAGGCGCTGCTTCTTCGCCTTCAGATTCATGACTTCGAGTTCGTCGTAGGGGATCGCTAGAAAATTCCGCAGTTCAGTTGACATGTGTCTCCTTATTGGTGAGTTGCCAGGAATCGGATTGAATATTGAATGCCCGGTGACGACTAGATAGGCTAACGCGTCCGGCGCAAGCACACAAATAGAAATCGTTTATCGCAACGATTAGCTTTTCCGATTTGCATCAAGAACGGTGCAGAAACTGGCTTTTGGCTATTGGCCACCAGCTTCTGGCGAGAGTTCCAACAAAAGTCCTTCTCTGCGACCTCGGCGTCTCGGCGGTAGAACTTCGCTCTTTCCATGAAATAATCGAATCCTGAGGAATTGTCTTTGACTTGCGCGATTTGTAACGAACGAAGGGAAAAGCGGTTTTGCCCGGCGGTGCACGGGAAGATCTGTCCGCAGTGCTGCGGTGAGCAGCGCGAGGTCACGCTCGACTGCCCCAGCGGCTGTCCTTATCTGCAACAGGCGCGGGAGCACGCGAACGCGCACCATGATCGGCCGACCGACGATCGGCCAACCGAACAGGATCGCGAGAAGCTGTTTCCCGAGGTTGAGATCACCGAGCAGTTTCTCCTCGAACGCGAGCACCTGATCCTGGGACTCAGCTTCGCTCTGGGCAAATGCGCTCGCGCCGATCGCTCGCTCCGGGACCGCGACCTGATCACGGCGGTCAGTTCGCTCGCCAAGACCTATCGGACGCTGGTGAACTCCAGCCTCATCTACGAGCCGCCGACCGCGAACGTGGCGCACCAAAGCATCGCACGCGAAGTCGAGACCATGGTCAGGGAATTTCGTGAGGCTGAGCAGCAACACCTCGCCGAAATACCGGGCCACGCGCGGCTGCGGGATTCCGACGTGCTGAAGGCGCTGGTATTCCTTCTGCGCATGGCCTTCGCGCGCACCTCGGGCCGGCCGAAATCGCGGGGGTTCATCGATTTTCTTTTTGTCCAGTTCCCAGAAAAGCAATCGGCTATAGCCGGGCCGGAAGAGGCAGGCAGCCGGATCGTCATCCCCTAGGCTAGCTATTTTGTGGGCGAACCTCCCGCCAGGTTGCCGGAAAGCGAATTTTCCCGCACACTCTATCTAAAGGGGTCTCCGATTTCAAAGAAACTTCGGCATCGCGCAAGCGATACCCGGATACAAAACCTGAGTTTTCTGCATCCGACTTGAAAGCAACCTGGAGAAAGATGGAATCCACGGGGAAGAAACTGTTGAAACTTTTGGTGGAACGCGATCCCGCGAGCCCGGAATTCCGCAGCGAAGTTCAGACAATCCTGGGTTTGCAGGGACCAGCGGCGAAAGTGCCCGCCAACGGCGAACTCGACCTGTGGCGCGATGTCTTCGTCCAGCAAAAGCTGCCCTGGGGACGCTTCCTGCAATCGGTGCTGTTGCACGCGGCGGCTGTTGCCCTCCTCTATACGATTTCGCTGGCGTGGATTCGGCAGCGACAGATTCTGGAGCGCGCCGCGTTTGACCGCTCGTCGCTGATCACTTACGCGCCGGACGAATATCTGCCGCCCCTCGACACCGGCGCATCCGACGTTGCCAAAGTGGAAAAGGGAGATCCCGTCTACGCCAAGCAGCCCATCCTCTCGGTTCCGCCAGAAGCCGACAACCGGTCCCAAACCATCGTCGTGCCTCCCGATCTCAAGCTCAACCGCGACGTGGCCATGCCCAACATCATCGCCACTGGAGCCATCGTTCCGGCGGTTCCGCTGGATGCGACGCGAGCCCCGTCGACGCGCCTGGTCGCGCCCGAGATGCAGGTCGTAGCGCCCGCGCCCGACGTCCAGTTCGCGCCGGACCGCGTAGTGCAAGCGGCGATGAAGTCGGACGTGATTGCGCCGCCTCCAGAATTGACGGCATCGACCAAGGGACAGATTGGGGTCGTGAACATTGGCCCCAGTGAAGTGGTGGCGCCGGCTCCGCAGCTTACGCTGACGGAGCAACATGCGCTCAGCTCGCGCGGCAAAGGGCATCTGCCTGGTGGTGCGGTACAACCGGTCGGCCCTCCGCCGAGCTTGGGGGCGAGTGGCGGCAGCGCGGGCGGACGGCTGATCGCATTGGGGATTCATCCCGTGGCTGCCACGGGACCGGTGACGGTTCCCGGGGGCAATCGGCGGGGAAAGTTCGCCGCCGGTCCGCAGGGAAAACCAGGCGCTTCGGGAACGCCAGATTTGGCGGGATCGAAGTCGGAAGCGAAAGGCTCGGGCGGAGACGGCAGCGGCGGCGTCAACGCGCGCAACCACGGTCTACCGGCGGGGCTGCATGTGGGTTCGCCGGAGTCCGGCGGGAACGATGCGCGAGAGATGGCTAGCGCCTCGTCGACAGGAGCGAGGCCGGGGGCGCGGGTTGCGGCTCCGGTTTCCGACGATAAGGTCACCGAGGAGGACCGGCAGGTTTTTGGCGGCAAGCGCTTGTATGGAACGACGCTGAACATGCCGAATCTGAACTCCTCGAGCGGCAGCTGGGAGATACACTTTGCGGAACTGGAAGCGGGACTCAAAAAAGGATATCTGGTGGCGCCGCTCGCCACCGAACAATCCGACCCTGGCTATCCGCTGGAATTGATGCGGGCGAACGTGCACGGCATGGTGACGCTCTATGCGGTCATTCACGCCGATGGCAGGGTGAGCGACATACGCGTCCTCAGCAGCCCGGACGAACGCTTGGACCCTTATGCAGTGAAAGCCCTGGCGCGCTGGAAGTTCCTGCCTGCGGAAAGAGCGGGGAAACCCGTGACGCTCGAAGCGGTGGTCAAGATTCCGTTTCGGGTGCGGCGGAATTTCTGAAATGCGTTCCAGGAAGAAGGCAGGAGTTCTACCGAGGAGCGGCAGCCGATTTTTCCCCGGGCAACGCGGCGTACACGGCGGGGTTCGCGCAGACTTCGTAGTAGTAGTGGTCGGTCCACTGCACGATCGATAGATCGCGCACATCGACTTGGGCGATGCGGTTTTTGCGGATGACAATCTTGCGAAATGCTCCATTGGCGATGGGAACGGTGCCGACAAAAAACTCGCGCTGCGGGTGGACCCAGGGTCCCGCAAAACCAGGTCCGGTCAAACCTGGCTCCCGCGGACTTACCGCCCAGGGAGAGAGCGAGATTTCCTGGCGCAATTTGCCGAAGGCCGCTTCACTCAGACAAATCCCCCCTACGTTGTAGTTGAGGCGCATTTCTTCCACGGCTGAGTCGGCGCTGGCACTGTCATTTTTCTTGTTATTGCCTCCGCCTCCGATCAGAACCGAGTACACCTGGAAAACCCCGGCGTCGGACGCGAGTTTCTTGCGGACGCGCTTGCTGCAGGAGGAGAGACGGTCGCTCTCATTGATCGCGTCGGAAATCATGATGCGGTGGTCGCCATCCATCAGGTAGAGCGGAGCCGAATCCTGGTAGGCGATGCCCAGGCCAAGTTCCATCTGGGGCAGACCGGAGCGTTGCAAAAGTCGGTTGTAATCGCCGAGCAGGCTCAAAATCTCCCAGGCCAGAACGCAGGTGCGGCCGACGCTGACCATGGCTTCGCCTTCGCGCTCCAGCAGCGCCACGATAATGGCGTCGCCTTCGAGGAAGACTTTGGTGGCGCCGTATTTCGCCAGCAACTTGTTGACCGGTTCATAAAAATTAAGGCTGAAATACGAGGCGGCGTTCATGCCTTGTTCCATCAGCGAGCGGGTGAGGCGGGATGAGTCGCGCACGTCGGCCTTCAGGATCACGTGATGAAGCACACGATCCTCGGCGGGCTTCTGGTCCTCGGGGGGCAGAAACTCGTAGAGCATGCCGTTCAAAGAGGAGAGTTGGCGGACTTTCTCGTCGCTGACCAGGTTGACGCTGTCAAAACCGGAGCTGAGGGTTTCCAGGCCGCGCAGGTCGCGGTGATAACAAATAAGGTCGTGGAGAAGCCGGGCGGCGAAGCGGCTGCGCTCGGAGCTGCGGCAGGAGGCGACGCGTCCGATGGCCGCAAAGAGGCGGTCGGAATGGAGACGGCCCTCGGCAATCATTTTTTCGACGCGCTCGGCTTCCTCGCGGAAGATCAGGGCGTTTTTGATCTGCTGCGGATTCACGCGTGGGGCATATTCGGCGAGCAGAGGCACGGCTTCATAGGAAGCGACGACGTGGGCAAGAGCGTCTTCGCGCTGCAGCATACGGGTCCAGATGTCGAGGCGGTCTTTTCGATTTCGATCTTCTTGGGTTAAATCCTCGCCGTTGCCCGTGCCCACGAGCGCGGCGGCGTTCTCGGGAACGTTGAGGGCCAGCGCCAGATGTTCATCGTCCACGTCCTCTCCGTATCCGAGTTCGCGCAGAAAGTTCAGCGCGAACTGGCGCAGGTTGGGGAAGCGGTCGGGATCTTTGTCGAAGTTGCCGAACATGTAATAGTGCTCGGCGCAGAGATAGTCGTCGCGTCCGTCCTCGGTGAGAACGAGCGGATTGAGGAACAGGCGATAGCAGTCGGCGGGTAAATCGCCGAGCAGGGAGCGGCGAGTGCGGGCCAGGGTTTCTTTTTCAATCTCGCGAAGCAGGCGAAACATTTCCTGCCCGGCGCGGCGAAGAATGATTTTCTTGCGCACCCGGAAAGAGGAGACGAGTTCCTGGGACTGCATCATTCTCCCTTGCGGAACACCCTCCAGAGACTTGGTCTTCAAGCGGCATTGTTCGAGGATCCTCGAAAACTGGGTTTGCAGTTCGGCGCGTATGAACTTGAGGACGGCGAGGCGGCCGAGCAGATCGATGGATGGATTGGCTTCCGCCTTGGCGCGATTCAGAATGGCGAGATGAATGGAGACCAGCACAGTTTTCAGGTCGGCGGGGCCGGGCTTGCCTTTGGCGGCCTCGGCAGCGCGTAGGAACTTCGCTGGAACGGCGGAGGGTGCATCCTGAGTAAAGAGCGATTCCACCTCGCCGATGCGCGCGATGTAGCGGGCGAGATAGAAACTTAAGTCGGCGGTGATGCGGGGGCTGAGAAAGACGTCGTAGCGGAGGTTGTCGACACCCAGCCGCAAATCGGCGAACGCGAGCGTCGGCCCGTAGTATTGCAGATCGGGCCGGCTGGGTGGTTCGGAAGTACGCAACCGGAAAATCGGAACCTTAGGCATCGTCCTGGCGCTGATTGCAAATTGCTGAAACTGCAATACTAAGCAGGCTAGCACGTCGTCTGGGACGGTCCAAAGTTACCCAAGTGTAGGCGCAGAAGCAGCGCGGTAACGGCAATTGCGAATCCAGAATGGCTGTGCGCTCGGCTGGGACGACCTAGGGCGGCCGTCCCTCTTGTCCCGCGACCGCGGGATTAGTTCTTGGATCCTCAACCAGGCCAGAAGTCGCGGACCTCGTCTGCGGGGCGAAACAGGCGTCGCAGCGAGGTATGGTTGGCATCGGACAGTTGGCGGTTCAGAGCTTCCACGTCCGCTCTTACCCAGCCGACACTGGAGATCTTGATCTCGGCGTCCTGGCCGATGAGGAACCATGAGGGCACGTTGGTGAGGCCATAGGCGTTCGAGACCACATAACCGGCGGGATCGTCGAGGAGCGTGGGGAAAGATGCGCCGTACTCTTTCAAGAAGGCGGCGGTGCTCTTCTTGTCGTCCTGAGAGACTCCAACGATGGCGACTTTCCGGCTGCCGTAGGCTTTGTGCAGGCGTTCGAAAAACGGAAACGCATATTGGCAGACGGGGCAGGAAACTTTGAAAAAGACGGCCAGCACGGGTCCACGGTGGAGTGCGTCTTGCAATGAGAATTTACCGCCATCGAGGGCGGGTAGAGAAAAGTCAGGAGCTTTGGTTCCCTCCCGCAATGCAGGCATACTTTTCGGACCTCCGAACAGGCGATCGAGCCACGGCATACGTGCCTTCCGATTTTAGATGACGCCGGCGGCTTTGAGGATTTTTCGCGTCAGGCCGGTGATCGGGAACTGGGAAATGTTTGCGACTGGGATCCATTTGCCTTTGGCGGTCCGCGCCCTGTGCACATGGACGGCGTAGTCGGTAACGGTGATGGAATGGCGGAAAGTGCGCCAGGCGGCGGGAACGGGCGACGGCGGCCGCTTTTGCGACAGTTGCGGCAGTTCCCACATTCCGGGCATGAGCAACGATTTCCTCGGACGGCGCACGAGGCGGATGCGGCCGTTGCGCCGATTCAGCACGCACCAGACTTCTTTCTTGATCCGGCGACTCGATTTTAGGGTTAGAGTTCCGCCGGGCCGGGACGCGCCGCCCTCCATTATTATTGTGCCGTTCGCGCCTTGGTTGAAGTTGGAGGGTTGGGTTACACACCATTTCCGGACCGGACAGGTTGGGCAGCGGGGCTGGCGGGGCACGCACACGGTTGCGCCGAGTTCCATCATGGCCTGATTGAAATCTCCGGGCCGAGAACTCGCGAGAAGTGCCTGGGCATTTTGCCAGGTTTGCGGCGTGGTGAGATCGATGCCGGTCAATCTTTGCAACACACGCTCGACATTGCCATCGACAACGGCCACGGGTTCGGCAAAGGCGATACTGGCGATGGCAGCGGCCGTGTAACGTCCGATGCCGGGGAGAGTTTGGAGGGCTTCGGCAGTTTGCGGGAAGCGGCCGCCGTGCTTCCGCACGAGTTCTTGTGCGCACTGATACAACATCCGGGCTCGGCGGTAGTAGCCGAGACCGCTCCAGGCAGCGAGCACAGCGTCTTCCGTAGCCGCGGCGAGCGCCTGAACATTCGGGAAACGCTTAAGGAAAATTCTGTAGTGGTCAACGACGGCCGCTACGCGCGTCTGCTGCAGCATGATTTCGCTGAGCCAGATGCGATAGGGATCGCGAGTCTTGCGCCAGGGAAGTTCGCGGCGATGCCGGTCGTACCAGCGCAGCAGCGCCTTCCGGAAAACGGCCAGGTTCTTGCCGGTCGGTGGACCTGGAGACGCGGCAAGCCGCGTCTCTACTGGGATGGAACTGGATGCGCGCATTGTTGCTGGCGATTGTACCGTGCCCCGGCGGACTTCTCCGGATTTGACCGCTGCGAGAAGGCCCACGATAATGATGAGGCTTGGTAACCGGGCACTCGCGCGAACGTGCACCTGAACCAGCAGGATGGGTATGACTGAATTCAACCGCAAGGCGGAAGAAGCTTCGGCGCGCTTCAATCGCTCGGTAGCGAACCTTGCCGAGACTCTGGAAAAAGAGACGGCGGAACTGGTGACGTATCTGAACGACGAGGTGGTGCCCGCGGTGCGGACACATTCCTCGAAGGCGCTGCGAACGGCGGCGGGAAAGCTTTCCGAGTTCGCGGACTTTCTGGAAACCGAGCGCAAGAAGTCTTGAACTGCCCTCCTTCCAGGTACTCGCCTCAGAACTCGCGGCGGTTTCGGCGGTCGGCGGCATGGTCATTGTTATCCAATCCGTCATGCACTCTGCCGTGTCTTCTATTCCTTCTATTGCTGGGCAGCGCTCTGCTCGGCGGCTGCGGCCGGCATAAGCCCCCGCAGGCGCAGGTTCCGCCGCCGCCTTCCATCCCGCAGGAAAAAGAGAAACCAGTCGTGACTCCGCCACCCGCTGAAACTGCGGGCCAGAACGAAAAGATCGAAATCCCCCCCGGCGCGAAACCGATCTTTGAAGAAACCGGAATGGCGAGTTGGTACGGCGCTCCATATCACAACCGGCGCGGGTCGAACGGCGAGGTTTACGACATGAACGCGATGACGGCGGCGCATCTTACTTTGCCGCTGGGCTCGATTGTGCGCATCACGAATTTGAAGACCGGAACTTCGGCGTTGGTGCGGATCACCGATCGCGGCCCATTCGTCGAAGGCCGCATCGTCGATCTTTCACTGGCCGCCGCCAAGGCGCTCGATGTGTACCTGCCCGGCACCGCGAAAGTCCGGTTGGAGGTGATGCAGGCGCCTGCGTCTCTCGATACGGGTGGACGCTGGGCGGTTCAGATCGGCTCCTTCACCGCGGAGAAAGCGGCGGCTGAAATGGCGGAACACTTGCAGAAGCGCTACCAGACGGCCCAAGTGCTGAAGTTTAAGAGCCCGGTGGGAGTCTGGTGGGTACGTGTGCGAGTGCTCGACGACGACCGCCAGCGCGCATCCGCTCTGGCCCACGAGACGCAGACGGCGGAGGGGGCGGTGTTTCTGGTGCGGCTCGACTGAAGAAGCGCGGCTTGACTGAAAACATTTCTTTACAAAACGCTGTCGGCTTGAGTGTTATTGTTTCTGCCAGAGATATAGAGCACCTATCTCCGAGATTACTTGCCGGGTGATCGTAATCCCAGGCGAGGGGAGACCCACTTATGGCGGATTGTCTATTCTGCCGGATTATTCGCGGCGAAGTGCCATCCAAGAAAGTTTTTGAAGACCAGCACACCTTTGCCTTTGAAGATCTGAATCCACAAGGCCCAACCCACGTCCTGGTCGTCCCCAAGAAACATATTGCGGGCTTGAAGGAAGCGGTGGCGGAAGACGCGGAACTGGTGGGGCGCTGTCACCTGACGGCGGCGCGCATCGCTCGCGAGCGGTCGATTGAAGATGGGTACCGCACGGTGCTGAACGTGGGTCCGCGCGCGGGGCAATCGGTTTTTCATCTGCATGTGCACCTGATCGGCGGGCGGTCGCTGCAATGGCCGCCGGGATAAAGTCAGGTCGCAGGTCTTAGGTCTCAGGTCTCAGGAAGACCCCTCGAAGCGCTCGTCTTTGGGGTTTTCCTGACACCTGAGACCTGAGAACTGACACCTTCCCCGCCCCGAAGTCTCCCCCCCATTCTCTGGCTTACAATCGTGGGATGGCAAACCTGACTTTGGTGTACGGCCTGCGTCTGCTGCCCTCCGATGAGGTGGCAGAGGTGGGCGCGGCCACGATCAAACTGAAAAATGGGAAGGATGCTCGCGTCGCCATGCACATTCTCGAGGGTGGCAAGGACGAGATTGAGAAGCAGCTCAAGACGAGTCTCGCGGCTTTTTTCGACATCTATCCTGAGATATAACGCCGGAGCGATAACGGCAGGTGAGCGTCTAATCGGCAGGCGGCAAATCAGGCCACGGGATGAGACTGATCTCTCTGGAATTCGAAAGCAGACTGCGCGAAAAAGGGCTCTGGCCACAGAGCTGGGTCGCGTGGGCGGCGCTCTACGCGCTGGCGCTCGACCTGCTTCTCGTCGCGGTGCAGGAACTGACGCGCGGGGTAAGTCCAGCAACCTCGGCGAGCCTGGGGGGCTGGGTAACATTTCTCAGTGGGCTGGCGATTGTGTTGCTCGCCCTGGCTGCCTTCCGCTGGCTGCGTGTGAAACTCCTGTGGCGGCTGCGGAATCGGTTGATCGTTACGTATGTTTTTATAGGCGTGATTCCCATTTTTCTGCTGGCGATGATTTCGCTGATCACGCTCTATCTTCTTGCCGGGCAGTTCGCCAGCTTTGTCGTAACCTCGGAGATCGCGAGCCGTTTGCGCAGTATGGAGGCCTCGAACCGCGCGATTGCGAAACAAATCGCAAACCGGTACAGCCGGGGCGAAACGCTGAGCGGAGAAACCATTGGCGGAATGCGGCCGCAGCATCGCGAATGGGCACGGCGGCAGGTGTGCGTGTGGTACGGGAACCAAGCAGAGCCCCAGTGTACGGGGCCGAATGGAGCGGCGGCATTCAATGCTCCGGCATTCGTGCATGACAATTTCCGCGAGATCGTCTGGGACCGCGGCGCACTCTACCTGCGCACCGCCGCCGTGATTGGGGCGGAGCCCGAGTCTTTGCGCGTAATCGCAAGCGAACCACTCAACAAGCTGCTTATGGAAGAGATGGCGGCCGACCTCGGCGAAGTCACGCTCTTGCAGCCGAAACCCTCCGCTACCATCCCGAATGGGAAAGACAAGAACCAACTGGGGTTCGACATAAGATCGGGTGGGACGGTTTCCGCTGACGGCCGGCAGTTCGAACCGGCATTCACTGCGGGGGCCATTCCAGCGCCTAGCCGTGCAGTGGATTACGAAATCACATTCGGAACACCGCTCTCGGTTGTGGATTGGGCTTCGGCGACCGGTGAACGGCAACGTGCTGGAGCGCTGGTGCGTGTACAGACACGGCCCTCGGTTCTTTACCAGAGGCTGTTTGCGGCACTGGGTGATTTAGCCGAGGGCGTGGGGTACATGCTGCTGGTCATTGCGATTCTTTTCGCGATCGTCGTGCTGTTGGCGCTGATCGTTGGATGGAAATTGATACGCAGCATCACATCGGCGGTGGACCAACTCTACGAAGGCACCAAGCATGTCAATCGGGCCGACTTCAGCCACCGCATCAAGGTGCAGTCGAACGACCAACTGGCAACGCTGGCGAACTCGTTCAACTCGATGACCACGTCGATCGAGAAACTGGTTCAGGAGCAGAAGGAAAAGCAGCGTCTGGAAGGCGAATTGGCGATTGCGCAGGAAGTGCAGGCGCAGCTCTATCCCAAATCGATTACACAACTGGAAAGCCTCGACGTGCACGGGTTCTGCCGTCCGGCGCGGACGGTGAGCGGGGACTACTACGATTTTCTGGGGCTGAATTCCGACAAGCTGATGCTGGCGGTGGGCGACATCAGCGGCAAGGGAATTTCAGCGGCGCTGATGATGGCGACGATCCACTCGGCGGTGCGCGCGTACAGCATCGAAGACATAACCGTGCTGCGAGAACCGGCGGCGATGGCGGTGGCGGGGGGAACGGGGCTGATGCTGGCTTCAGAGGCAAGGGAACGGGAAGTGTCTCCAGCGGCACTGCTGACGCTGCTCAACCATCAACTCTACGAAAACACTCCGGCGGCAAAGTACGCGACTTTGTTCTTGGGAATCTATGACGGAGCGACACGTCGTCTCACCTACGCCAACGGCGGTCACCTGCCGCCCATCCTTATTTCCGAAGATGGGTCGTCTCGGCTGCTGGACTGCGGCGGAACTGTGGTTGGCTTGTTCGACAACTTGAGTTTTCCAGAGGAGACGGTCGAACTCCGCCCCGGCGATGTGCTGGTGGCCTACACGGACGGCGTGACCGAGCCGGAAAACGATTATGGCGAGTTTGGCGAGGAACGGCTGATCCAACTGGTGCGCGCGAATCGCCATTTGCCGCTCGCGCGCATCACCGAAATCGTCACCTCCGCGGTCGAGGACTGGATCGGCGACAACGAACAGCCGGACGATGTGACGCTGGTGCTGGCGCGCGCCAAGTAACTCAGAGGCCTGCCATGACATCGACTGCTCTGGCAGCCCTCCCAAGGTATTATTGTTTGTTTCGCTTGCTATTGTTCTCAGGAGGACTTGGATGCCGCAGGACACCTTGACCATCACCGACAACCGCACCGGACAGAACTACACCCTTCCCGTCGAAAACGGGACCATCCGCGCCATGGATTTGCGCAAGATCAAGACCGGGCCCGAGGATTTCGGCTTGATGACCTACGACCCCGCCTTCATGAATACGGCCTCCTGCCGGAGCGCGATCACCTACATCGACGGCGATCGGGGAATCCTGCGCTACCGCGGCTATCCCATCGAGGTTCTCGCCGAACACTGTACCTATCTCGAAGTTGCCTACCTGCTTCTTTTCGGCGAATTGCCCAAGGCCAGCGAATTGAAGAACTGGGTACATGACATCACGCACCACACCATGCTCCATGAAACCACCAAGAAGTTCATGGAGGGCTTCCGCGACCACGCGCACCCCATGGCGATGCTGGTGAGCACGGTGGCGGCGCTGTCGACGGTCTATCCGGATGCGAAGAACGTACACGACCCCGCGAACCGGCTGCTGCAGATCAAGCGCCTGATTGGCAAGATGCCTTCGATCGCGGCCATGTCGTATCGCCACAATGTGGGATTCCCGTACATCTATCCTGACAACGACCTCACCTACACCGCAAACTTCATGAATATGCTGTGGAAGATGGTCGAGCCGAAGTATCTGGCCAATCCGGTGATTGCGCGGGCGCTCGACATCCTGTTTATTCTGCACGCCGACCACGAGCAGAACTGCAGCACCAACGCCATGCGCGCCGTGGGCAGCTCCCAAAGCGACCCGTACCTGGCCACGGCCGCTGCCGCCGCCGCTCTTTCCGGTCCCTTGCACGGTGGGGCGAACGAAGAAGTGCTGCACATGCTGGACGAGATCGGTTCCAAGGAAAACATCCCCGCTTACGTCAAGAAGATCAAGGACGGCAAAGGACGGCTGATGGGCTTCGGGCACCGGGTCTATAAGAACTACGATCCCCGCGCCAAGATCATCAAGTGGGCCGCCGACCAGGTGTTCGCAGTTACCGGACGGAATGCCAAACTTGAGATTGCTCTGGAACTGGAGCGCATCGCGCTCGAAGACGAATATTTCGTGAAGCGCAAACTCTATCCCAACGTGGACTTCTACTCCGGCATCATCTACCAGGCGATGGGTTTCAAACCGGAGATGTTTACGGTGCTGTTCGCGATTCCGCGCACCATCGGCTGGCTCTCGCAATGGCAGGAAATGTTGACCGACCCTGAGCAGAAGATCGCGCGCCCGCGCCAGGTCTGGATTGGGCACGAGACGCGGGAATTCGTGCCGATGGAGAAGCGGTGAAGCCGGAAGCCGGATTGCGGAAGTAAGAAAACCAAGCGCAGAAAATGGAAGAGCTTCTTCCGAGCAGGCTGGGGCGCGGGATTTCTGCCGCCCGGCCATGCAGCTAAGGCCCAGGAAACATCAGCCTTTTCTTAACCTCGCGTTCATAATTCCTTAACATCGCGTTTACGACACCTTCCTAGAATTGCCGGTCACCCCAAAACAACAACTGAAAGATAGGACGAAACAACTTCCCTTCCCAAACAGGAGACTTTTTATGCGGTCAAGTTCTTCATCCCACTCATGGTCACTTTTCGCTCTGGCGCAACCGGCTCTTCTAGCTCTCTTCTTCTTAACTATCGCCTGCGTGGGAGCATCCGCGCAAATCGACCGTGCCGAACTCGAAGGCACAGTGAAGGATCCATCGGGAGCCGCAGTGGCCGGCGCCAGCGTGAAGATCGTGGCCGCCGACACCGGTCTCAGCGCCGTGCTGTCGACAAATCGCGTCGGCTACTACCGCTTCCCAGGCCTGGCGGTCGGACGGTACTCGGTGACGGCTTCGAGCAGCGGCTTCAAGACCACCGTGATTCAGAATGTCATCTTGGAAGTGGGCGAGACTCGCACTCTCGACATCAAGCTTCCGGTTGGGGCGACAACGGAAAAGGTTGAGGTCAACGCCCCCGACGAACCTGCCAACCGCACTTCGGCCGAAGCTGGGACCGTGATTCGTCCGGACCAAATCGCGGATCTCGCCAACAATGGTCGCGACTGGACCACCCTATCGTTGCTCGCACCGTTCGCCCAGGACGATGGCGGAGGCGATCAGAGAACGATCCGTTTTGCCGGGCGCGCGCGCGACGACAACAACTTCCAGATCGACGGAGTCGACGCTGGCGGCATCCAGGAACAGGCACAGAAGTCGACGACGCGTCTGCAGATCTCACAGGACGCTATCGAAGAGTACCGCGTTAGCAGCGCGCTATATGACGTCGAATATGGAACGCAAGCGGGCGGCCAGATTGATGCCGAAACGAAATCCGGTACCAACAATCTCCACGGCACGGTCTTTGGTTATCTCAGAAATTCCTATTTCGACTCGCGCAGTTTCCTTGATTACGACATAAACGGCAACCCCGCAATCGCCCCATTCCGGATGGGCCAATATGGGATGTCGCTCGGCGGGCCGATCGTAAAGAACAAGACATTCTTCTTCATCAACTACGAAGGAATCCGGCAGTTGCAGTTCAACGGGCAGCAAATGACTGTCCCCGCCGGAATGTGCTGCGCTTCGTTTAACGGCACGTTCAACGGTAACCCCGAACCAGGAAATGTCACATCAACCTACCAGCAGTATGTGCTGGATCAGTCGCAGAGTCTTGGTATTGGGCCTACGATGTGCCGGATCATGCAGACGTTTCCATGGCGCGCTTCAGTTGGCACGATCGATGGTTGCACACCTCGCTTCGTTATTCCCGATGGCGCTTTTGCGTGGCAGGGCAGCTCGGGAGGAGGCAGCGACTCGAATAATCAAGACCTTCTCACCGTTGGCAGGCAGACGACCATCCACGAAGATACGTGGCTGGTACGGATTGACCAGAAGATCAGCGACAAGACTCTGCTTTACGGCCGCGCGCAGCGCGACATAAGTATTTGGTATGCGCCAGCTACGAACCCAACCGTTCCCGGCGACAACCAGGCAACCCTCAATCATCCGGCAAATTACATGCTGGCACTGCAGCACACCTTCACTCCCACCTTATTGAACGAGGCGAAGCTCTATATCAATCGCTCACCATTTCACAACCCAGGAGGAAGCGCGCTGCCGTATAGCGTTTCGAGCAACGATTTTGTCACACTCAACAACACGAGTGCCGATGTCGAGGTGGGTACAACCTATGGCGTTATTGACAACCTGACGTGGGTCCACGGGCGGCATGCGTTCAAGGCAGGTATGGAAATCCGCCGCGTCCGGCTGAATCAGGGGCAAACCTCCAACAATGCCCTCAGCTTCAGCGACGACTATTCCATCTCACAGGGTGAGTTAGCCGGCATCAGCTACGACGCCCCGTGGTGCTGCCACCGCCTGCGCCGCACCTTCTACATGCCTTATTTTCAGGATGAATGGAAAGTAACGCCCACCCTGACATTCACGGCGGGAATCCGTTGGGATTATTACGGCGTGGCTAATGAGGCGACCAACCGGACGACGGTGTTCGACCTGAATCAATTCCACGGCGTGTGTCTGGGATCGGGCTCTTTCAATGTCGCGCCCAGTCCCGGTCCGATCAACACCGCGCCTTGTCCAAGGAATCCAGCTCTTTACGATCCGAACTATCGCAATTTCGATCCCCGCATCGCGCTCGCCTGGGCGCCTGAGTCGCTAGACGGCAAGACCGTGGTGCGTGCCGGTTTCGGCATCTATCACGGCGCCGCGCAAAACGACGACCTAAACGCCGGGTTGGAGAGTGACGAGTTCCGCCTCCAGGTCGCTGCCGCGACAACCGTAACGCCTGCTATAGCGCAACAGGATCCGGACCTTTCCGCGATACCCAGTACTACGAAGGTTGGGGAGCATCCTCGGGCGCTGCAACGCCAAGGACGCCGCGATTTGTACGCTGAAAACTGGGGGCTTACCCTCGAGCAGCAATTGCCCTCCGCCTTCACGGCATCGGCCCAATACCTTGGCAGCCGCGGCGTTCGCCTGTTCTCTCGCGGTGTAACCAATCTATGTACCCAGCCGGTCACCTTTAACTCTTTAGATGGTGATTGCGTTCGCCCGCTGGACGTATACTATCCCGCCGGCAATCCCTTCTCTTCCGTCGACATCAAGCGCGACATCGGCGCGAGCACCTACCACGGGCTCAGCCTGGCCCTGGAGCGGCGTATGACCAACGGTTTTGCCTTCCAGTCGCGCTACACCTGGTCGCACTCGATCAATGACGGATCGGTCGGCGGAGGCGAGTCGAACGGACCCGAGAATGTGAATTGCCTCGAGTGCGATAAAGGGCCCAGCGTTTTCGACATTCGTCAGAATGTCACCGTAAACACCGTCTATGAACTCCCATTCGGCCCCGGTAAGCAGTTCCTTAGCGGCGTCGGCGCCATGGGAAAAGTCTTAGGCGGCTGGAGTTTGAGCAGCATCGGGCTTTGGCACACGGGCCATCCGCTGACCGTCAATATGGACCTAAGCGGATCGATTGCCTCGGGGCCTTTCACCGGACTCTCCTATACCTATCTCCTTCCCAACGGCGACGACCGGTCCAGCCAGCGCCCCGACATCGTTCCGGGTGTCCCGCTGACGTTGTCTCACGCAGGTCTTAATTCACCGCTGGTCAACGCAGCCGCGTTCCAGGCACCGCCCGTGGATGCGAATGGGAACTTCACGCGGTTCGGGAACGAGCCGAACGGCGCCATCCGCGCTCCGAACGTTTGGCAGATTGACCTCGCGCTC
>Ga0209517_10003664_pt1 | contig 20662 bp, 18 predicted proteins | sample PeaSoiMetSII2010_FD_187695 | JGI IMG/M metagenome (GOLD analysis project Ga0209517, IMG submission 187695) | Peat soil microbial communities from Weissenstadt, Germany - SII-2010 (SPAdes) (version 2) | ecosystem: Environmental > Terrestrial > Soil > Wetlands > Peat | place: Germany...
ATCTAGACTTCGAGTTTTGCCGGCATTCCGCCCACCAAGACCTGCATGAATTGCCACTCTCAGATTTGGACGGGAGCGCCTCTCCTCGAGCCGGTGCGGGAGAGTTTTCGCAGTGGCAAGTCGCTGGTCTGGACGCGGGTGAACGATCTTCCCGACTTTGTGTATTTCAATCACAGCATTCACATCAACAAGGGCGTGGGCTGCAACACCTGTCATGGCCCGGTGGACCGCATGCCGCTGATGTATAACGAATATTCTCTACAGATGGAATGGTGCCTGGATTGCCATCGCGACCCGGCGAAGAACCTGCGTCCGCGCGATCAGGTATTCAACATGCGGTACGAACCGCCCTCGAGTCTGAAGCCGGTTACGATGGACGGCAAAGAATATACGGACCAGATGTCGCTCGGGTCGGATTTGGTGAAAAAGTACAAGTTGAGGACGGTGACGGATATCACGAGTTGTTCAACCTGTCATCGGTAAGCATTCACATGAAGATGGAAGAACAAGACGACAAAGGACACCGCGAAGCGGTTTGTCCGGGCAAGAAGGGCGCGCTTGACTTAGACGCCGCTCGCGCTCGCCTCGCCGAGACCAAAGGGCCGGAGTTCTGGCGCAGCCTGGAAGAGCTGGCGGGCAGCCCCGAGTGGCAGGAGATGATGCACCGGGAATTTCCCAAGGGCGCGTCGGAATGGCTGGATTCGGTTTCGCGGCGGGGATTCCTGAAACTGATGGGCGCATCGCTGGCGATGGCGGGCATGACGGCCTGCACCAAGCAGCCGCTCGAACCGATCGTTCCCTATGTCCGGCAGCCGGAGGAATTGGTGCCCGGCCGCCCAATGTTCTACGCGACCGCTTTCACGCTCGGCGGATACGCTTCGCCACTGCTGGTCGAGAGCCACATGTACCGGCCCACCAAGGTCGAAGGGAACGACAAACATCCAGCGAGTCTGGGCGGGACCGACATATTCGCGCAGGCGTCGATTCTTGAGATGTACGACCCCGACCGCTCCCAGACCATTGCCTCTCTGGGCGAAGTGCGCACCTGGGGGAATTTCGTCGAGGCCCTTCGTGGTCCGCTAAGCGCGCAGAAGGCGGTGCAGGGAGCGGGAATACGCATTCTGACTCGTACAATTTCATCGCCTACGCTGGCCGATCAGATGCGTGGGTTGCTGAAAGTCTACCCGCAAGCAAAGTGGCATGTTTATGAGCCGGTGAATCGCGACAGTGTTCTGGAAGGTGCGAAGCTCGCGTTCGGCCAGCCGGTGGAGACGCAATACAAACTGGAAAACGCCGATGTGATCGTCTCGCTGGACGCGGATTTTCTTTCCGCAGGATTCCCCGGAAACGTGCGTTACATCCGCGACTTCGCCAAGCGGCGCGATCCGGATTCCGGCAAGATGAGCCGGGTGTATGTGGTGGAGAGCACGACCAGTGCTACGGGAGCGAAGGCGGATCATCGGCTGCCGATGCGGGCGGGTGAGATTGATCAGGTTGCCGGGCTGCTAAACAGGTTCGTTGAGCAGGGTCATCCGTCAGACGTCTTCAGCAGTCAGGGAGAAAAATTTGCAGCGGCGGTCGCGAATGACCTGAGTGCGCATCGTGGATCGAGTGTCGTGATTGCTGGAGATCATCAGCCGCCCGGGGTTCACGCGACGGTTCACGCCATTAATCAGGCACTCGGCAACGTCGGCAAAACGGTTTTCTATACCGATCCCGTAGATGCGAATCCGATCAATCAGACTGAGTCGATCAAGGATTTAGTTGCCGACATGCGCGCGGGCAAGGTGGACATGCTGGTCATCATGGACGGCAATCCTGCCTACGATGCGCCGGCTGATTTAGGCTTCGCTGACGCGCTCAAGAACACCAACATTCCTTTGCGAGTGCATTTGGGGCTTTACCAGGACGAGACCGCGGAACTTTGCCAATGGCACATCAACGAAGCGCACTATCTCGAAGCCTGGGGAGACGCGCGTGCTTGCGACGGGACAGTCAGCATTGTGCAGCCGCTGATTGCTCCGCTCTACAGCGGAAAGAGCGCGCACGAACTGGTAGCGACTCTGGCGGGCCAACCTGATCCCAGCAGCCACGAGGTGGTTCAAAACTATTGGAAGAAGCAGCATTCCGGCGCTGATTTTGACATGTTCTGGCGGAAGTCGCTGAACGACGGATGGATTGAAGGCACGACCTTTGCACCGAAGCAAGTCAGCCTGAAGACCGCCAGTTTCCCGGCTCCGGCCGTTCCTCCGCCCGGCAGCATCGAGATCAACTTCCGCCGCGATCCGTCGATTTACGACGGCCGCTTCTCCAACAACGGCTGGCTACAGGAACTGCCCAAACCGATGTCGAAGATGACCTGGGACAATCCGGTCCTGATCGGTCCTGCGATGGCAGAGCGGTTGGGACTGAAATCCGAAGACATGATCGAGATCGAGCTCAATGGGAAGAAAGTCACGGCGCCGGTTTGGGTTCAAGCAGGCCATCCCGACAATTCGATCACAGTATTTCTAGGTTACGGGCGGCGGCGAGCAGGCCGTGTGGGAACTGGCGCAGGCTTCGACTTCTATCCTCTTCGCGACAGTGCTGATCCGTGGTTTATAGCAGGCGTCACTCTCAGTAAGACTGGAGAGACCTACAAGCTGGCCACGACTCAGGGTTACCAGACAATGGACACTCCGGTGGGTACGCGCCCGCTGGTGCGAACCGCGAGCCTGGACGGTTATCACAAAGAACCGGCGTTCGCGAGGGAAGACGAACCACCAAAGGACCTGACTCTCTACCAGCCCTATCCCTATGAGAAAGAGCCCTACGCGTGGGGAATGGCGATTGACCTCAACGCCTGTGTGGGCTGCAACAACTGCATTGTGGCCTGCCAGTCGGAGAACAACATTGCGGTGGTGGGCAAGGAACAGTGCGTCATTGGGCGCCACATGCATTGGATCCGCGTGGACGCCTACTACCAGGGTGATCGTGACAATCCCAAGGCCTATTTTCAACCCGTGCCTTGCATGCAGTGCGAGAACGCGCCCTGCGAGGTGGTGTGTCCGGTGGGCGCAACCGTCCACAGCAGCGAAGGCTTGAATGACATGGTCTACAACCGCTGCGTCGGGACTCGCTATTGCTCCAACAATTGTCCTTATAAAGTGCGGAGATTTAACTTCCTGCTCTTTCAGGATTGGGAGACGCCCCAGCTAAAGATGATGCGCAATCCAGACGTCACCGTGCGCAGCCGCGGCGTGATGGAAAAATGCACTTACTGCGTGCAGCGAATCAGCGAACACCGGATTGACTCCGAGCGCGAGGACCGCAAGATCGCAGACGGCGAATTGCAGACTGCGTGCCAGCAATCGTGCCCGGCCAACGCCATCGTGTTTGGGAACATCAACGATCCCGAGAGCCGGGTTTCGAAGCTCAAGCGTAATCCGCGGAATTACAGTTTGCTGGCGGACTTGAACACGCGGCCGCGGACGACGTATTTGGCGGAGATTCGGAATCCGAGCGAGGAGTTGGAGTCGTAGACAGTTAAGGCATGGACGAACGCAACGAATCGACGACCGGCAGCCGGGCTCCCGTCATTGAGCCAGGGCATACCTTTGCCACGGTAACCGACAAGATCAGTTCCATCGTCCTCACCCGTCCCACCTCGAGCGGGTGGTTCGTCGGTTTCGGCATCGCTTTTCTGCTGACCATGATGATGCTGTACGCGATTGGTTTTCTGTTCGTGCGCGGCATTGGTATTTGGGGCGTGACCATTCCCATCGGCTGGGGCTTCGCCATCGTCAATTTTGTGTGGTGGATTGGCATTGGGCATGCCGGCACGCTGATCTCCGCCATCCTGCTGCTGTTGCGGCAATCATGGCGTAACTCGATCAACCGTTTCGCCGAAGCCATGACGCTGTTTGCGGTCTCCGCCGCCGGCATCTTTCCCTTGATCCACGTCGGCCGGCCCTGGCTGGCCTATTGGCTCTTCCCCTATCCCAATTCCATGGGAGTGTGGCCGCAGTTTCGCAGCCCGCTGATCTGGGACGTCTTCGCGGTATCCACGTATGCCACCATTTCGCTGCTGTTCTGGTTCGTAGGATTGATTCCCGATCTTGCGACTCTGCGCGACCGGTCCACCAATCGCGCCGCCAAGATCATTTACGGCATGCTTGCGATGGGTTGGCGCGGTTCGGCCCGGCATTGGGACCGCTATGAAACCATGTATCTGCTGCTGGCGGGTCTGGCCACACCATTGGTGCTTTCAGTTCACACCGTCGTCAGCTTCGACTTCGCCGTCGGAATCGTGCCCGGCTGGCACACTACGATTTTTCCGCCGTATTTTGTGGCGGGAGCTATCTATTCAGGTTTCGCCATGGTGCTGATGCTGGCGATTCCCATCCGCAAGATTTACGGCTTGGAGGATTTCATTACCGAGCGCCACCTACAGAATTCGGCCAAGGTCATGTTGGCCACCGGACTGATTGTGGCGTATGGCTACGTCATCGAAGCTTTCATGGGTTGGTACAGCGGCAATCGCTACGATGCCTTCACCATGTGGAACCGGCTGCATGGACCGTACAAGTGGGATTACGTTGCGCTTCTGCTGTGTAATATCGTCATCCCGCAAGTGCTGTGGATCAAGAAACTGCGCAGCAATCCGCTGGCACTATTCTTGATCTCGGGCGTCGTTCTGGTTGGCATGTGGCTGGAGCGCTTCATCATCGTGGTGGTCAGCCTGCATCGCGACTTCCTGACTTCCTCATGGGGCATGTACTACCCGACGCGTTGGGACTGGATGACCTTCATCGGCACCATCGGCATGTTCCTGGCTGCCATGTTCCTGTTTGTGCGCGTCCTGCCTATGATTTCGATTTTCGAGATGCGCACCCTGCTGCCTGAGGCGGAGGTGAAGGAATGAAGCGCACGCCGGTGTACGGCATGATGGCGGAGTTCGACTCTCCCACGACCCTGGTCGCCGCTGCCCATCGTACCCAGGAAGCGGGATATCAGAAGATGGATGCCTACAGCCCGTTCCCCATCGAAGGCTTGGCGGAGGCGGTTGGGTTTCACAAAAACCGAGTGCCGCTGGTGACCTTGATCGGAGGCTTGATCGGCGGGCTTTCGGGATATCTGCTACAGTACTGGATTTCGACCAGCAGCTATCCCGTCAACGTTGGCGGAAAGCCATATCACTCCTGGCCGGCGTTCATCATCGTGACCTTTGAGATGACGATCCTGTTTGGCGGGATCTCCGCCGTTCTTGGCATGCTGGCGTTGAATGGGCTGCCCATGCCCTATCACCCGGTGTTCAACGTTCCCCGCTTTGCCTTTGCCACGAAAGACAGATTTTTCCTGATTGTGTTTGCTTCGGATCCCAAATACATCCCGGCGGAGACGCGTCGCTTCCTGGAGAGTTTGGGAGGGCGGGCAATCTCGGAGGTCCCCGACTAGCCCATGCGGACCATGCAGAGAATTTCGCCGCTAGGATTGCTCGCCGTGTTGGCGCTGGCGGGATGCCGCCAGGACATGCATGACCAGCCGCGATTCAAGCCGCTGGCGAAAAGCGATTTCTACGGCGATCTGCGTTCGGCGCGGGCGCCGGTCGAAGGCACAGTAGCGCGGGGCCAATTGCATGAGGATACGTATTTTTATACGGGGAAAATGGGAAGCGCCCCGGGTGACTACATGCCGTTTACCGTGAACGAAGAGGTGCTGGCACGTGGCCGCGAACGCTTCAACATTTACTGTTCCCCGTGTCACTCCCAGCTAGGGGATGGTAACGGAGTGATTGTGCAGCGGGGTTTTCGCCGGCCGCCTTCTTATCACACCGAACGGCTGCGTAAAGCGCCGCTCGGATACTTCTTCGACGTGATGACGAACGGATTTGGCGCCATGCCGGAGTATGCTTCGCAGATTCCGGTGCGAGACCGCTGGAGCATTGTTGCCTACATCCGGGCACTGCAATTGAGCCAAAATGCGGCGGCGGCCGATCTCCCGGCTGGACAGAAAGTACCTTCGCTGCCGCCGGCATTCCGAGGTGATCCGGGATCTGGAGCCACTCTGCCTGAGACTCAGTCGATGTCTGACGCGGGAAAGCGAGAACAGCCGAAATGATCGCGGAGCGCGCGAACCATCTCGAGACCATGGCGCCACCGGTGGCCCGGACCATCCAGTCGCGTTCGCTCGTGATCGGCCTGATTTTTTCCGCAATTGCGATCGGCGGCGCTTTTCTGCGTCCGGATGAATTCTTCCGCGGCTACTTGCTGGCGTTTATGGCGTGGCTGGGCGTGACCCTGGGGTCGATGGTGATCCTCATGATTCGCCACCTGACGGGCGGGGGGTGGGGCACGGTGATTCGGCGGATTCTGGGTGCGGCCATGCGTTGCGTGCCGCTGATGACCATTTTGTTCGTGCCGATTCTGTTTGGGCTTCCGCGGCTCTACATTTGGGCGCGGCCGCTGGATTCAATTGCCGATAAACATCTCCAGGAACATTTACGGGAAATCACAAAATCGTATCTTTCTGTGAACGGATTCATCGTGCGCGCCGCGATTTATTTCGCCATCTGGAACCTGCTGTCATTCTTTCTGACCAGGTGGTCGCGGCAACAGGACACACCGCCGCTGCGCGACAACAACCGTTTCAAGGTGTTGAGTGGGCCAGGCCTGATTCTGTATGCCTTCACGGTATCGTTTGCCGCCATCGACTGGGTTATGTCCATTGACCCAAGCTGGATTTCGACCATCTATGGCTTGGTCATCTTGATCGGGCAATTGCTGTCGGCCATGTGTTTCGCGGTGGTGGTGGAGCGAATTCTGGTGAAGTACAAGCCCATGTCGGATTGGCTGAAGCCCGATTTTGTGCAGGACCACGGGAAATGGATGCTGACGTTCATTATGGTGTGGGCGTACTTCACGTTTTCGCAGTGGCTGATCATCTGGGCGGGCAACCTGCCGGAGGAGATCACCTGGTACATCCGACGACTAAACGGCGGCTGGGGCTTCGTCGGACTGTGGCTGGTGGTGTTCCACTTCGCGGTGCCCTTCGTGATCCTGCTTTCACGCCCCTTCAAGCGCGACATCCGGCGAATGGTCTGGCTGGCCACTTGGTTGTTGCTCATGCGGTACCTGGACTTGTTCTGGAACATCGAGCCGAATTTCTCGGCGCGCTTGAGCGTGACTTGGGCTGATGTCGTTATGCCCGTGGCGATGGGTGGTTTGTGGCTGTGGTTTTTCTTCCGCAACTTGAATGCAATGCCGCTCTTGCCGGTTCACGACGTGGACGCCAAAGAAGTTCTGGAGCCAGCGCATGGCTGATCAAGGGAAACACGCGGCAGCTGGATTTGAGCGCCAGGACTTGAGTCCGCGGGGTGTGTACGGCTTTCTGGTGGCGTTGGCTGTGGGCGTGATTCTGGTAGCGGTTCTGCTTTGGGTTCTCTACCGTGCGATGGATGCATACGAGCGAAAGCATCAACCCCCGCAGAGCGCCTTAGTGCCGCAAACCCAGGTTGACACACGTCAGGTGTCGCCAGATGTGATTAACGCATTTCCTCAGCCACGCCTGGAGAAAAGTGAGCGGTTGGAAATCAGTGCCTTTCGTCTGCGGGAAGAACGAGTTCTCGACAGTTATGGCTGGGTAGACCAAAAGGCGGGTGTGGTTCGAATTCCAATTGAGCGCGCAATGCAGTTAATCGCCCAGCGTGGTCTGCCCACGACACCGAAGGCCGGAAGCGTTCCGCCTTCGGAGGTGAACGTCGTGAATCAAGCGGCGCAGCGGTCTGATACCAGCAATCTGCCATCGGTGAAAGGCAAGAAGCAGTGATGCGTAATACAAGACACAGTATCGTGAGATCGGTTGCCGTTTCGATCCTCGGCGCAGCCTTGGCAGCGACCGCTTTTGGCCAGGGCATGACGCAGGGAATTATGTCGCCGCCGGCGAACATGCGGCCTCCGGGACTAAAGAATGTCGGCATCGAGCAACACCTGAACGATCAGATTCCACCCGATCTCGCCTTCCGCGACGAGACTGGCAAGCCGGTTCGCCTGGCCGACTACTTTGGCAAGAAGCCGCTGATCTTGAATCTGGTTTACTACCAATGTCCCATGCTGTGCGGAGAAGTCTTGAGTGGTCTGGAAAGCGCACTGCGGGTGCTGAAATTCGATGTTGGCAAGGAGTTTGACGTTCTCACCGTCAGTTTCGATCCCAGAGAAACCCCGGAAATGGCAGCCGCGAAGAAGGCGGAATTCCTGAAACGTTACGGCCGGGCCGGCGCCGCTGAGGGCTGGCACTTCCTGACGGGTCCGCAGAATTCAATCACGGCGCTTACTAAGGCCGCCGGCTTCGACTACGAATATGACTCCAAGACCGGCCAGTTTGCGCACGCGACCGCCATCATGGTGCTCACTCCCGAGGGCAGGATCGCGCAGTACTACTACGGGGTTGAGTTCGCACCCAAAGATTTGCGGCTGGGATTGGTCCAGGCATCGCAGAACAAGATCGGTAGCATAGTGGACGAAGTGTTGTTGTATTGCTACCACTACAACCCGGACACGGGAAAATACGGGGCGATCATCAGCCGAATACTAAAACTTGCTGCCGGCGCAACCGTCTTCCTGCTGGGAACTTTCTTGGTTGTGATGTTTCGCCTGGGATCATTGTCGGAGCAGAAGCACAGCAAGCGAGCAATGTAAGTTATGTTCGATAACCTTCCACTTTGGCCAGCACGGGCCTCCACCGGGGCGGCAAATGTAGACGCGCTCTACATTTTTCTGGTGCTGCTGGCCGGGTTCATGAGCGCAGCCATCTTCTCGATGATTTTGGTGTTCGCGTTGCGCTATCGGCGCCAATCCGGCCGCGAGGCTGAGCAGATCGAAGGTTCCAACGCTTTAGAGATTACCTGGTCGGTCGTTCCCTTGGGAATCTTTATAGTCATCTTTGCCTGGGGAGCGTTCATTTACTTCCAGGAGCGCACGCCACCTCGGGGCGCCACAGAAATCTACGTCGTCGCCAAACAATGGATGTGGAAGCTCGAGCATGTGGAGGGCCAGCGCGAAATCAATGAACTGCACGTCCCCGTCGGCCGCGATATCGAGATGATCATGACCTCGCAAGATGTGATCCACAGCTTCTACGTGCCGGCGTTTCGCATCAAGCAGGATGTGCTGCCGGGACGCTATACCACGGCCTGGTTCCGCGCCACCAAGCCTGGCGTGTATCACTTGTTCTGTGCGGAGTATTGCGGCACACAGCATTCCGGAATGATCGGTCAGGTGGTGGTGATGGAACCGGCGCAGTACGAGGCATGGCTTTCAGGTGGGAGCTCGTCCGGTTCGCTGGCATCGAACGGTGAGAGTATTTTCCAGCAGCTCGGCTGTGTGACCTGTCACCGTTCCGATACTCAAGGCCGCGGCCCTAACCTGGTTGGGGTTTTTGGCAAACCCGTGCTGCTGGAGGACGGACGGACGGTCATTGCCGACGAAAACTACATCCGCGAGTCGATTCTGAGTCCCAGTGCCAAAATTGTGAAAGGGTTCAGGCCCATCATGCCGGTTTTTCAGGGACTGGTCAGTGAAGAACAATTGACCGAACTGGTGGCGTATGTCAAATCTCTTAGTGCGCCGCCCCCCGCGGGCACGAAGGTGCAGGAATCGAAGGTGCAATAGCATGGCGACGACTGTCATCACTCCCGAACGCGAGAACTACCTCAACCAGGAATACGGCATCCGCTCCTGGCTGCTCACTACAGACCACAAGCGGATCGCGCTGCTTTACCTGGTATCGATCACGTTTTTCTTTTTTATCGGGGGCTTTTTCGCGCTGCTCATTCGGCTCGAACTTCTGACTCCGGCCGGGGACTTGGTGCAGGCGGACACTTACAACAAACTCTTCACCATGCACGGCCAAGTAATGATTTTCTTCTTCCTGATTCCGTCCATTCCGGCCGTGCTCGGGAACTTTCTGGTGCCGCTCATGATCGGCGCCAAGGATCTGGCGTTTCCCCGGATCAACCTGCTCAGCTGGTATCTCTACATCATTGCCGGGATCCTGATGCTGCACTGCATCGTGACCGGCGGGGTTGACACTGGATGGACCTTCTATACACCTTTTAGTACCGCTTTCAGTAATACCAAGGTGATCGAGGCAGGGCTTTCCATCTTCGTCGCTGGGTTCTCGTCGATTCTCACCGGCTTGAACTTTGTCGTGACCATCCATCGCATGCGGGCGCCGGGGATGACATGGTCGCGATTGCCGCTGTTCATCTGGGCGCACTACGCAACCAGCATCATTCAGCTTCTGGGCACGCCGGTACTGGCGGTCACACTGGTGTTGGTGGTGTTCGAACGGGCCTTCCATCTGGGAATATTCGATCCCACACGCGGCGGCGATCCCCTGCTCTTCCAGCACCTGTTCTGGTTCTATTCCCATCCCGCGGTTTACATCATGATTCTGCCGGCGATGGGGGTGGTGGCGGAAATCGTACCGTGCTTTTCTCGCAAGCGAATCTTTGGCTATAAGGCAATCGCGTTGTCCAGCATCGCCATCGCCGTATTTGGCTTTCTGGTGTGGGCACACCACATGTTCGTGGCTGGCATTTCGCTGTATTCGGCATTGATTTTTTCGGCGTTAAGCTACCTGGTCGCGGTGCCGTCGGCCATCAAGGTGTTTAACTGGACCGCGACCATGTACAAGGGCTCGATTACATTTTCTACGCCCATGTTGTACGCCTTCGGCTTCATCGGGCTCTTTACCATGGGAGGTTTGACCGGGCTGTTCCTGGCGGCTTTGGGAATCGATGTTCACGTCACCGATACGTATTTCGTGATCGCTCATTTTCATTACATCATGGTGGGCGGTGCGGTCATGGGTTATCTGGGCGGAATGCATTTCTGGTGGCCGAAGATTTCGGGCCGCATGTACCCGGAGTGGCTGGGCAAGTTTGCCGCGCTCATCGTCTTTCTGGGATTCAACCTGACGTTTTTCCCGCAATTTATTCTCGGCTACATGGGAATGCCACGGCGTTACTGGCAGTATCCGCCGGAGTTTCAGGTGCTGAATGTGCTCTCCACTGCCGGTTCCACAATCCTGGCGGTGGGGTACGTGCTGCCCATGGTGTACTTCCTGTGGTCCATGCGCTACGGCAAGCTGGCCGACGACAACCCGTGGGGTGCGGCCGGGCTGGAGTGGCAAACCACATCGCCGCCGCCCACATTCAATTTTGATCATGAGCCGGAAGTGACTTGGGAAGCCTACAACTACGATCAGATCCCCGCGCCAGTGGAGGAGGTTTCGGTTGAGCGATAGCCCCGTCGCAGTCGAACATCACGGCCTGGAACTGCGCCATCACTTCGCTACGGCCGAGCAGCAGCGCGATGCAGCCTCGCTCGGCATGTGGCTGTTCCTCGGAACCGAAATCATGTTCTTCGGCGGTATGTTTTGCGCCTACCTGGTCTACCGCCTCTGGTACTTCAACGAGTTTGCAGCCGGCAGCCGAAGCTTAAACATTTGGCTCGGAACCATCAACACCATCGTTTTGATCTGTAGCAGCTTGACCGTCGCACTAGGAGTGCGCGCGGCGCAGATGGGAAAACGCACACTGCTGGTTATTCTGCTCGTGCTTACATTGATTTTCGGACTGGCTTTTCTGGGGATCAAGGGCGTCGAATGGTACGCCAAATACAAAGAGCACCATATTCCGGGAGCATCGTTCGATGCGAGCGATTTGGTGCGCGATTATCCTCAGATTCACATCGACCAGTCGCACGAGCAGATTTATTTTTCCCTCTACTTTGCCATGACCGGGCTGCACGCGCTGCACATGATCATTGGTGTGGGAATCTTCCTATATCTGCTTTATCACGCTGCCAAGGGACGCTACGGGCCGCAGTATTACACGCCCATTGAGATGGGCGGACTGTATTGGCACTTTGTGGACGTTGTCTGGATCTATCTTTTTCCATTGCTGTATCTGATCGACCGCAAGCCGCTGGGGTGAGCTGCCATGTCTGAACACGTTCTTTCGAGCAAGATGTATTACGGGATTTGGATCGCGCTGATGATTTTGACGGTGGGGACAGCGAGGGTCGCGTTCATCGACCTCGGCGCGTTTAACACCGTGGTGGCGCTGGTGATTGCGACCTGCAAAGCGCTGCTGGTGGTGCTGTTCTTCATGCACGTAAAGTACGCCAGCGAGAAGTTGACCAGGATGGTGATTGTGGCGTCGCTTTTCTGGCTGTTGCTGCTGCTGCTTTTGAGCCTGGCGGATTATGGCACGCGCTATGCGAGGCATGGGTGATGGTTGTGTAAGGAATCCGGCAGGCGCGGTGGCCCTCGTCAGCACGCGTCCAAGACAGGTCGACAAGAGTAAAATGCGAGCCGCAATCAGGCGATTGCGCGATCATTCTTGGTATCCCACCCAGCCATTTACGAGATCGCTTGAATCTTCTAATCTGAATCCTCTCCATGCCCGACAATTTCGTCGCACTCGCGCACGCCTCGAAGTTTGCCCAGGTCGACGCTGCTGCCCTAGCCGCCGCACTCAAACGCAATCTGCGGGGCGAGGTGCGTTTCGATGATGGCAGCCGAGCTCTCTACGCCACCGACGGATCAAACTATCGGCAGGTGCCGATCGGAGTGGTTCTGCCGCGCGACGCAGATGACGTTATCGCCACGGTTGCAACCGCACGCGAATTTGGAGCGCCCATCCTCTGCCGTGGCGGAGGAACGTCGCTGGCCGGACAGTGTTGCAACGTGGCCGTGGTACTCGACTTCTCGAAGTACATGGCGGAGATCCTGGAGGTCGATCCCGCGCGCCGTATGGCCAGAGTTCAACCGGGAGTGATCCTCGACAGCTTACGCAATGCGGCCGAAAAGCATCACCTGACCTTCGGGCCTGATCCCGCTACTCATGATCGCTGCACCCTCGGCGGCATGATCGGCAACAACTCTTGTGGCGTCCATTCAGTGATGGCGGGCAAGACCGACGACAACATCGAGGAACTCGAAATTCTTACCTACGACGGCTTGCGGATGCGAGTTGGCAAGACATCCGAGGAAGACTTGGAACGGATCATTCGCGAAGGCGGCCGGCGGGCTGAGATTTATGGTGGCCTGAAGAAGCTGCGAGAGCGGTATGCGGATCTGGTTCGCCAGCGTTATCCCAACATTCCACGGCGGGTCTCGGGGTACAACCTCAATTGTCTACTTCCGGAAAACGGTTTCCATGTGGCGCGGGCGCTGGTGGGGTCGGAAGGAACATGCGTCACCGTGCTCGAAGCATCATGCCGTTTAGTCGAAAGTCCGCCCGAGCGAGTCTTGTTGGTTCTCGCCTATGCGGACATTTTTCAGTGTGCCGATCGAGTTCCTGAAATCATGGCCGAAGGGCCCATTGGATTGGAAGGTGTGGACCATCTGCTGGTCGAATACACACGGCGCAAGGGGATCAACTCTGAAGGCCTCGCCCTACTTCCGCAAGGCGGAGGATGGTTGCTGGCCGAGTTCGGCGGCGCCACGCAGGCGGAAGCCGAATCGCAAGCGCAGAGGTTAATGCAGGCGCTGTCGCGAAGTTCCAGCCCTCCGCAGATGCGATTGTTTACCGACAAGCAGCAGGTGAAACGGGTGTGGGAAGTGCGGGAATCGGCTCTGGGCGCGACTTCTCACGTTCCCGGCGAACCGCTGGAGTGGGAAGGCTGGGAAGATTCGGCAGTGACGCCGGAGAAACTCGGGAGCTATCTGCGTGACTTGACCAAATTGATGGCCGGCTATGGCTACCGCAGCGCCATGTACGGACACTTTGGCCACGCCTGCGTCCACATGCGCATCAACTTCGATTTGCAATCGGTCGCCGGCATCGCCAACTATCGCAAGTTTGTGGAAGAAGCGGCGGATCTGGTGGTCGGCTATGGCGGATCGCTCTCCGGCGAGCACGGCGACGGGCACTCGCGGGCGGAGTTGTTGCCCAGGATGTTTGGCCCGGAACTGGTGCAGGCGTTTCGGGAGTTCAAGGCGTTGTGGGACCCGGGGTGGAAGATGAATCCGGGCAAGGTGGTTGAGCCGTACAAGTTGGATGAGCACCTGCGATTAGGCGCCGAGTACCATCCGTGGGAACCGGAGACGCATTTTCAGTTCCCGGAGGACGAGGGCAGCCTGGCCAGTTCCACCTTGCGCTGCGTGGGAGTGGGGAAATGCCGGCGCTACGACGGCGGCGTGATGTGCCCCAGCTTTCGAGTGACCGGGGAAGAGCAGCACTCGACTCGCGGGCGCGCCCACTTGCTGTGGGAGATGACCAAGGGTGAGGTGATTCGCGACGGTTGGCAGGATGAGCATGTGAAAGAGTCGCTGGACTTGTGTCTGGCTTGCAAAGGGTGCAAGAGCGATTGCCCGGTCGGCGTAGATGTAGCGACGTATAAGGCGGAGTTTCTTTCGCACTTCTACGAAGGACGACGCCGTCCGCGCAGCGCCTATGCCTTCGGAAACATTGACCTCTGGGCACGGCTGGCGTCGCTCGCGCCAGCTTTGGCGAATCTGGCGACGCAAACGCCCCTGCTGCGAAGCGCCGCGAAGTTTGTGGCGGGAATGCCGCGGCAGCGAAGTATCCCAGTTTTTGCCACGGAAACATTTCGCGCGTGGTTTCGCCCGCGGCAGCCGCGGAATCTCGATGGGGCGCCCGTGCTGCTCTGGCCAGACACCTTCAACAACTACTTCTTGCCTGCGACCGGCAAAGCTGCGGTCGAAGTCCTGGAAGCAGCTGGCTTTCATGTGCTCTTGCCCAAGGCGGGGCTGTGTTGCGGACGTCCGCTCTACGACTGGGGCATGCTGGAGCGTGCGAAGCGTTTGCTTCTGGACATTCTGAATGCGCTTGCGCCGGAAATCGAGAAGAAGACTCCGGTTGTAGTTCTGGAACCGAGTTGCGCCGCTGTGTTCCGGGATGAGCTGATCAATTTGTTTCCCCGCGATCCGCGGGCGCAAGCGCTGTCGCGCCAGACATTTCTGCTAAGCGAGTTTCTCGCACAGAGGGCGAAGAACTTTCGGCTTCCGAAGCTGCAACGGCGGGCGCTCGTCCACGGACACTGCCATCACAAGTCGATCATGAAGATGAACGACGAAGAAACCGTGTTGCGGGAAATGGGAATCGACTTTCATGCGCCGGCGCCGGGTTGCTGCGGCATGGCAGGATCGTTCGGCTTTGAAAAAGACAAGTATGCGATCTCGATGGCAGTGGGCGAACTGGAATTGCTTCCGGCAGTGCGGCAGGCGGCGGCTGACTCGCTCATCATTGCGGATGGCTTCAGTTGCCGCGAGCAGATATTCCAAGGAACTGGCCGACATGCCGTGCATCTGGCAGAGGTGATCCAGATGGCCCTACAACAACGCTAACCTATTGATACTACAAGACTAATTGATGTGTCGCCAAGAGCGCTTGGATTCTGGGACAATAGAGGCTCCGGCTAGCAAGCCCGCCCGGTAGCAGCAAGGCCACCATGATCCGGGACAACGAACCCGCCGTCGCCGTTACCGACCGCCAAGGTCGGGAGGTACCTAGCTCTCTGTCCGCCCAAGCGGTAGGAACGGATTCCGCCCTGCAGGGCTCGGTGCTGGTGCTGATCCAGTTTGATGTCTGCGAAGAGATACGCCTGGATCAACTCCAACAAATCTTCGGCGCCCGCACTCTGGAGCATCCCACCCTCAAACATCAGGCGCCAGGCTACGTTCGATACGAGCGTCCTCCGGTGGTCGAGCCCATTGAGTCTCTGGTGCTGGAAAGTGGCGAGAGGCTGGAAGGCCAGATCAAGTATTACGACTACGGGGTGGTGAGCGTGGTGCTGGAACTGCCCTTTTCCGGCGATTGGGATACCTTGGTCCGCTTGGGAAGCCGCTGGGTGTGGGATGTGGATTTTTCGGCGCATGCGTCCCACATCGCACGACAGAAGCTGGAGCGCGCTGCCCCGGCGTTGGTTAAACCCTACAAGGAGTGGCTGAGCGAGGACTACTTTATTTTTCATGTCCGCGAGATGGCGGGATCCGTCTCGGCTGAAGAGCTTTGCAAAACGCAGGGTGCGTACATTGCCCAGATCGTGCGCGGCGAGACGGCGCAACTCTCCGAAGGCGAGCGCAATGAGATTCTGCAATCACGGATCTCGTACTACCCCAATGATCTGGCTGTGATTGGCTGGAACGCGGCATTTCTCTACGATACCGACGCCGGGGCGGAGACAGCGATTCAGCTCTTGGAATACGCCAACTCCCAGTTGCTGGAATTCCGTCATTACGATGAATTGCTCACCCGCGAACTGGCGAGCGTTTATGCGTCGCTCGATGAGGGGACCGGAATTTTGGCGCGCTGGCGATTAGCGCGCGCTGCCACCAAACTGCATACTGTTCTGCTCGACGTTAACGAACTCACCGAACACGCCGACAACGCCATCAAGTTCCTGAGCGACATGTTTTCGGCCCGCCTTTACAAGCTGGCGGCGCTGAAAGTTGGAGTGCCCGACTACAAAGACCTGGTCACACAGAAAGTGCAGACTGCGGAAGAGCTTTATCGCTTCATGGTGGACCAGTTCAACCAAAGCCGAGCGTTCTTTCTGGAATTGACCGTGGTCGTGATTCTGGTGATCGAGCTGATTTATTTCTTCCGCGGCAAACCGATTTGAAGAAAGGCAGTTCTCGGTAGTCAGTTCTCGGTTCTCGGCTGCCTGCCTGGCTATTTGCACGGTCGCCGTTCTATCCTGAGCGTCTCATCATGCGAGGACTTAAGGGCAAGCGTGTGCTGATTACGGGCGGTGCCAGTGGCATTGGCGCGGCCACGGCCAATCGTTTCCTGGAGGAAGGCTCCATTGTTTGCGTGCTTGACCGCGACATCAAGGCACGTGAGCAGATTCAGAAGCAACTCCCGGGGCTAGCAGGAACTTTGGCCGCGGACGTGTCTGATCTTAAGCAAGTGCAATCCGCTTTTGCCGAGGCTGTGCGGATCATGGGCGGCGTCGATGTTCTGATCAACAATGCCGGCATCAGCATCCGCCACAACTTCCTGGATATCACCGCGGCGGAATGGGACAAAGTAATGGCCGTGAACCTAACCGGCGTGTTCTACGTGGCGCAGACAGCAGCACGGTACATGTGGGAGCGCGGCAGCGGAGTGATTTTGCAGACGGCGTCCACCAATGGAGTCATGGGGTATCCGTATTACGCCGATTACAATGCGAGCAAAGCCGGAGTGATTGAACTAACCCGATCCATGGCACTGGAACTGGCGCCCAAGGTGCGGGTGTGTGCAGTGGCGCCGGGGTTCGTGCTTACGCCCATGCAGCGCGCGGAGTATAGCGATGCCATGCTCGACGAGGTGAATGGCAAGATTCCCTTGCGGAGGCATGCGAAGCCGGAGGAGATTGCGGCGCTGTTCGCATTCCTAGCGTCGGACGATGCTGCCTATATGACCGGCCAGGTGTTCACCGCCGACGGAGGCGAAACAGCGGGTGGGTTGGCCAGCCGGTGATTCCGATCTTTGAATGACCACAGACTTGAATTCCAGAAAGGGTCTTGCTGGCAAGGTTGCTCTGATTACGGGCGCTGCCTTGGGCATTGGCCGCGCCAGCGCCCTGCTGTTTGCGCGCGAAGGCGCCGCGGTGGCAGTTGTGGATGTTGATCAGAAGGCGGGGCAACTGGTCGTTCGGGATATTATCCGCGACGGTGGAAAAGCGATCTTCGAGCACGCCGATGTCACGCAGGCTGATCAGTGTGAACGGGCGGTTCGGCGGACACTGAGCGAACTCGGCGGAGTTCACGTGTTATTCAACAATGCCGGCATTATCCGCCGCGCGTCGGTGGTGGAATTGAGCGAGGAAGAGTGGGACCGCGTCATGGCGGTGAATGTGAAATCGATATTCCTGATGTCGCGGCTGGTGGTTCCCATCATGGCGAAAAGCGGTGGCGGCGCGATCATCAACATGGCCTCTGGCTGGGGATTGGTTGGTGGGCCGCGGGCAGCGGCGTACTGTGCTTCGAAAGGCGCAGTGGTGCTGCTCACCAAGGCGATGGCAGTGGACCATGGACCGCAGAATATACGTGTCAATTGCATTTGTCCCGGCGACACCGACACCGGCATGTTGCGGCAGGAAGCCCGGCAGTTAGGGGAGCGCGAGGATCGCTTTCTGGCAGGATCGGCGCATCGGCCGCTGGGACGCGTTGGGAGGCCAGAAGAGATTGCGCAAGCGGCGTTGTATCTGGCAAGTGACGCGGCATCGTTCGTGACCGGAACGGCATTGGTTGTGGATGGCGGAGGATTGGCGGGATCGGCGTAACCCCATGCAGACGATTACAAGCCGCAAGGGTACGCGTTCGCGAGATTGGTTTGCGCGGGCGCAACACTCGCTGGTGGAGGGCGTGAACTCGACTTCCCGCGGAGCGGCAGTCTATAGCGGAGGCCCGACATTTCTCGAGCGCGGCCAGGGCTCGCACGTGTGGGATGCGGACGGCAACGAGTACGTCGATTTCATGATGTCGTTCGGAGCATTGATTCAGGGGCATGCACACCCCCATCTGGTTTCGGTGGTTTCCGAAGCTATGGCGCAAGGCTCACACTTTGCGGCGGCGACATCGGCAGAAGTAGAAGCTGCGGAGCGGTTTCGGCGCATGGTGCCATCAGCCGAAGTCGTACGATTCACTAACACCGGCAGCGAGGCCACCATGCTGGCGCTGCGGTTAGCACGGGCCCACACCGGTCGCACCAAGTTCTTGAAGTTCGAAGGCCACTATCACGGCTGGTACGATCCCTATCTTCTGAATGCCCACAGCCATCCTCCTGCGGAGTTGGGCGCGCCCGACAATCCGGCGAAAATGCCGGATTCGGACGGTATTCCGCCCGCGACGTTCGACGATGTGGTGCTGGCGCCGTGGAACGATGTCGCGGTTCTTGAGCGGATCATGCAGCGACACGGCCACGAACTGGCTGCGGTCATTACTGAACCGATCATGGCCAACATGGGCTGCATCCTGCCACGAGACAGCTACCTGCGGCGGCTGCGCGAACTGACGCGTGAGTACGGCGCGTTGCTCATTCTGGACGAGGTGGTCACCGGCTTTCGCTACGCGCCGGGCGGTTGTCAGGAATATTACGGAATTCAGCCGGATATCAGCACATTCGGCAAAGCTCTGGGAGCCGGATTCCCGGTAGGGGCGGTGGCTGGGCCCAGGGTGATCCTGGATCGCATGCAGTGGGGACAGCATATGGTCCTACACTATGGGACCTTTAATGGGCATCGCCTGACCATGAAGATTGTGGCGGCGAATTTGGATCTATTGTCGGCTGACGGGATCTATCGCAAGTTACACGCCATCGGCGATGCTGCGATCGCGGGCCTGCGGGACGTGTTTCGACGCCGTAACACCAAGGCGATTGTGCAGGGCTTTGGGCCGATGTTTCAGATCTATTTCACGGAACGAAATGCCATCGACGACTATCGCGACTATTGTACCTACGTGGATACCGGACGCTACGCGCAGTTCGTTCATCGGTTGCTCGATCATGGCATTTACATGACTCCCTCGAATGGCCTGCACTGGATCCTTTCGACGGCGCACACGGAAGCCGATATTCACAAACTGCTGGAAGCGGCCGACCAGGCTTGCAGGGAGATGGCGTGAAGGCTACGGTTTTTCTGGGAGCTGGGCGGATTACCGGCGCCTTGTTGGCCGGTTTGCATAGGGCGAAATATCGCCGACGACTTCTTGTTCATGATCGTCATCCGCGAAAGCTTCGACAATTGGAAACGCTGTATGGAGTAAGCACAGAGCGTGATCTGCGGCGCGCGGTAGAGCAGGCAAGGCTTCTGGTGATTGCGGTCCGCCCCGGTTCGGTTGGCGCTTTGCTGCGTGAGATTGGAATGGTTGATCGCCCTCTCACGGCTGTGAGCTTGGCAGCGGGTATTCCGTTGGCAAATCTACGGTCCGCCCTGGGTCCGCAAGTGCGATGGGCACGGGCCATGCCGAGCCCTGCTTGCCGCAGCGGCTGCGGACTTACCGGGTTCGCTTTTGACCGTAATGTTCCGGCAGCGGCGAAGCGTGAAGTGAAGACTCTGTTCGCCAACGTCGGACCAGTCCTTGAGATTCCCGAAAGCAAATTCGACGCCTTCACTGTCACCTACTCGTGCAGTCACGGATATCATGCTCTTGCGACGCTGGCGAGTGAGGGTGGAAAGCTGGGGTTGGATCGCCGAACAGCCCTGACAGCGGCCGCTCACGCCCTTGCCGATGGAATTAGGGCATGGAGGGCGGGCTCGATTCGCCTGGAGACGTTGCTGCGGGAAGCTGCCACGCCGGGCGGGATCGCGGCGGCGACGCAGAAAGCAGCGCGCCGTGCGGGCTACCCTCGCGCCGTGGCGGCAGGGCTGGCTGCCGGGATGAAGCAGGCTCGAAGAAATGCCAGGCGAGCCTAGTCACAGCGCCAGCGATTGGTCAAACACGCGGTTACTTCCGTCATCCCTCCCACGCACCGAACCGGCTGCGCCAAACCGCACAAGCCGTAGAATTCCAGAAGGCAACATGGGATCAGGGGCAACCACCTACGAAGCACTGCGACGAAGCACCCGGCTGCGCGCACAGATTCCCATCCGCATCGTCAGCCTAGATCCGGCGGCCGGCCTCAGCGAGCACTGCCAGACGGTGGTAGTGAACTGCGAAGGCT
>Ga0209517_10003665_pt1 | contig 20660 bp, 14 predicted proteins | sample PeaSoiMetSII2010_FD_187695 | JGI IMG/M metagenome (GOLD analysis project Ga0209517, IMG submission 187695) | Peat soil microbial communities from Weissenstadt, Germany - SII-2010 (SPAdes) (version 2) | ecosystem: Environmental > Terrestrial > Soil > Wetlands > Peat | place: Germany...
TCTCTCAAGCCCGCCCTTCAGCACGATTACACTAGCCTCGCCCTGCTCGATTCCTCCACCGGCCTCCTCAAGATTCATGCTCTCGATTTGCCCGCGCAATCCTCAATTCTGAAACCAGAGTTCACCATCGCCATCGAGGATTCTCCCGCGGGCCAGGCTATCTCCAGTGGACACGTGCTCATTGCCCGCGGCCCCGAAATCGACCGCTTTCACCCGCAGGTCGTTCATTTCTTTCGCGAACAGGGCGTGCAGGTAATCTGCTGCGTCCCTCTTACCACGCACAGCCGCACCTTTGGCACCATCAATCTTGCCAGCCGCAATCCGCAAGCTTTTTCCACTCCCGACGTGGAACTCCTCCAGCAAGTCGCCGCGCAAGTAGCCATCGCACTGGAAAACGCCCTGGCTTTCAAGGAAATTGACGCCCTCAAGGACAAACTCGCCGTCGAAAAACTGTACCTTGAAGAAGAAATTCGCACTGAACTCAATTTCGAGGAGATCATCGGCGATAGCGCTGCCTTGCGCCGCACCCTTACTCAGGTGGAACTCGCCGCGCCGGCCGGCACCACTGTCCTCATCCTCGGCGAAACCGGGACTGGCAAGGAACTCATCGCCCGCGCCATCCACAATCTAAGTCCTCGCCGCGAGCGCACCTTTGTCAAAGTGAATTGTGCTTCCATTCCCGCCGGCCTTCTCGAAGCCGAGCTCTTTGGCCATGAGCGCGGCGCCTTCACCGGCGCCCTCACGCAAAAAATCGGCCGCTTCGAGTTTGCCGATCGCGGCACCCTCTTCCTCGATGAAGTCGCCGATCTCCCCCTCGAATTGCAACCCAAATTGTTGCGCGTTTTGCAGGAGCAGGAGTTCGAGCGCCTGGGCAGCAACCGCACCCAGCGCGTGGATGTGCGTGTCGTTGCCGCCACCAATGCCGACCTCGCGCAACTCGTCGCCGAACGCAAATTCCGCAGCGACCTCTATTACCGCCTCAACGTTTTCCCCATCAACATTCCCTCATTGCGCGAGCGCCCCGAGGATGTGCCCCTCCTCGTCCGCTATTTCGTCCAAAAATTCAGCCGCCGCCAGAACAAAACCGTCGAGTACGTGCCCTCCGACGTAATGGAAGCCCTGGTGAACTATCCCTGGCCGGGCAACATCCGCGAACTTGAAAACCTCGTCGAACGCGCGGTTCTCCTCTCTCCCGGCAATGAGTTGCGCGTCCCAGTCTCCGAACTGCGCGACCTTTCTCCCACGTCCCTCCTGTCCTCCTCGCCGATGGAATCACCGCGCTATGCCTCGCCCGTTTCCAATGCGCCATCAGCGCCACCATCCATTTCCACCATGGAAGAAGCCGAGCGCCAGCACATCCTGCGCGCCCTTCGCCAGACCAAGTGGCGCATCGCCGGTCCACGCGGCGCCGCCAATCTTCTCGGCATGAAACGCACCACCTTGCAAGCGCGCATGCACAAACTCGGCATCCGCCGCCCCATCTGAAGGCACAAAACCTTGGCGCGGCGGAAACCCCCATTCACATTCCAGTTGGTGGAACAGTTTACGGTTCAAAGATTCCTTAACAGCTTTAATTCGCCAGGGCAACCCCGGGAACCTTTCTGCCGTCTCTCAGGAATGCCTATTGGGCTGAACCGCTGTATTCTATAGGTATGCCGTACGCGGGGTTGCCGCACGTATCGCGGTGTCGATTCCGAAAAAACTGCAAAACGAATCGTCCAAGTGGCGGAAGATCGGCTCGGGCCAATTCAGATTTCAGGGGAGATTCCATGCATCGTGGTTATCGTTGCGCCTTCATTCTTGCTGTGGTGTTTGCCTGCATCCAAACGATGGGTTGCCACAGCAGCACCAGCACTGCCCTCCAGGTCTCAACCACTTCACTCCCCAACGGCGTCATCGGAACACCCTACGTCGCAGAGCTCATCGCAAAGGGCGGAACTCCTGGCTATACCTGGTCGCAAACTTCCGGCGGCGACATGCCGAATGGTGTCTCACTGGGCAGTTCCGGCATTTTCAACGGAACGCCGACGAAGGCCGGCACATTTGGTCCTTACGTTTTCAAAGTGACGGATTCCGCGAACAGCACCGCATTGTCAACGAGCCTGAGCATCACGGTCACAAGCGGCGCGGCGGCAGTCGCGGCCGCATGTGTACGGGCCGGCGACGAGGCCGCATTGACTCCCGCCACACCTTACGCGTTCCTGCTCAAGGGCACCGATGCAGGTGGCAACCCGATCACCATTGCCGGTAACTTCACGCCCAATGGCAGCGGCGGCATCTCCAATGCCACCGCCGACTACAACGGTTTCTCCAGCGGTCCCGAGCATCTACAAGTGAATCTGGCCGCAAGTTCCTACTCCTTCGGCTCTTCCTCGCTGGGCTGTTTGTCCCTGGCCTTTTCCGGTGCTGTTGCCGAAGCAGCCAACGAAACAAAGGTGGGAGTGTCGCCCAACTTTGCGCATGCCGCAGTGGTTCGTGCAATGAGCGGCAAGGCTAGCGCCCCTACAACCGCCGCAATTCCCAGCGTCCAGTTCGCCTTCAGTCTCGGCGGATTTGACGGCACCCTCTACCAAACGGGAAGAATCATTGCCTCCGGCAACACAAGCAGCGCTCCAAACGCCTCAGGCATCATTCACGTGCAGGTTCCTGGCGCCTTTTCGCTAGCTTCCCTGCAGCCCCACTATGCCTTTGGTGTGGATGGATGGACCGCGGACTCCACCGGCTATTTCCGTACCGCCATTGCGGGATCCTTTGCGAATTCTGACGGAGCGCTTTCCGCAGGCTATGCAGACATGAACGCAGGGGGCACGCCATCGGGCGAGTTGGCCGGAGGGAAGGGAACCTTGAACTCCGCAATCGACGCAACTACCGGTCGCGGTACGGGCACTTACTCCATTCCAACTGCCGGCGGAAACCTCACGTTCGATTTCGCTTTCTATGTCCTGAACAGATCGGATTTCATTTTGCTATCCACCAATTCGTCGGTCACGGCAGGCTCTGCCCCTTTGCTCTCCGGCCGCGCCCTCGCTTCCAACGCAACCTATGCCGCCGGCGCTCTCAGCGGCGACTACCTGCTAGCATCGCAAGGGCTCGAACGCAACGGAAACGCCGTTGCAAATCTTGCGCAAATCGGAACTTTGAACGCAACCCGCGCCGGCTCGATTCCCACCGCCATCCTTTATGTTAATGAAGCGGGAACCTACTCCCGCACACCCTATCCGAATAGCAGTTACGTCCTGGATGCTGCTTCGGGACGTATCTCTATTACCGGCCTCTCGCCAACGCCGCCGGTGCTTTATCTCACCGCACCCGGCACGGCCGACGATCAAATTGCCGGTTTCCTGGTTGGCTCAGACACCCAGGCGAGTTCCGGACTTCTCGTTCAGCAATCCACCAGCGCGCTTGCCCGCGGCCTTTCCAGTTTTTCCGGTGACTACGCCGCGAGTACGCAAGAAGATGTGGACGGCCTCAACGGGGCATCCCTCGGCGCATACTCTTCCTTGCGCACAGGCCAATATTTCGCCACCCAGAAATCCACCGGCTCTGTTCGCAATCTGCCGAGTTCCGGCTCCGTTGCCATTAACCCAGACGGATCAGGCAGTTTGAACGGTGGAACCTTTCCGTTTGTGACCAACGGAGCGCTCATCTTCACCATTCCTGACACCGGCGATCCCCTGCTGTACGTCTTCACGGCAGGCAAGCTACCCAACTGACCCTGGGCCATTTTCGCAGCCTCGCTCGCAGCAAATAGTTACCCTTTGCTGTCTGCGTGTCTTGTGCTTTGCTTTTTCCTTCGCACTCTGGTCCCATTATTAGAGTGACTTGGCTATGAACACGAAGCCGACAATTCGCCTCCGCTCTCTCAAGCTGTTCTCCCTTTGCCTCCTGGGCCTGGCCGTCTTTGCTCTTTTACTTCCCTTGTTGGCTTCCCCCCAGTCGCCCGTGATCCGCTTCGTGCGCGATCCCGATCCCGCTCCTGATTTTCAACTCAAGGATTTGGCGGGGAAGGATCTTTCGCTGGCCTCTGCAAAAGGCAAAGTCATCCTTCTGAATTTCTGGGCCACCTGGTGCGGCCCGTGCCGCTCGGAAATCCCCAGCCTCATCGAACTCCAGAATCGCTATAAGGATCGCCTCCAGATTATCAGCCTGGTGGTGGACGATGATGACGAAGACGCCGTGAAACAGGTGATCGACTCCGAAGGCATCAACTACCCTGTGGCCCTCTCCACCAACCAGATTCGTTTCGCCTACGGCGGCATCCCCGCTCTCCCCACCCTGTTTGTCATCAATACGGAAGGCCGCGTTGTCCAAAAGCATGTGGGGCTTTTCAATCCCGCCCTCTACGAAACCGAAGTCCGCGCCTTGCTGGGTCTGCCCGTCTCCGCACAGGTCGAAACCTTCCTAGACACCGGCGAAATCTTCCTCAAACACGCCGACCGCGCCACTATGCTCCCTGGCGTTAACACCTCCAAATTGACCCCCGAGCAGCGCCTCGTCGCACTCCACAAATTCAATGCCGAAGGATGCACGTGCGGCTGCCAACTCACTCTAGCCCAGTGCCGCATCAATGATCCCGCGTGTGGCCTCAGCAAGGATCGCGCCGCCGCCATTGTCGAAGAAATCTACGCTGCCGGCGGAAAAAGCAAAGCAGCGGCGCCGACGACCTCGCCCGTTCCTCAGGAATCCCCAAAACCCTGATCCTGGTTTATTCCTAGTCGTAAAACTGCCTCATTTCACGCTCGCGTTTGCACATGGGAAATAGAAATTCCGCGCGCCCTTCCCACTTGCCCTCCACCATCAAACAGGACTACACTCCCGCCGCTATCACGCTGCAACACATCGTCCGCCGGAGGTTTGTATGAATCGCCGTGTCGTTCTTCTCCTAGCTGTTCTTGCCGTTTCCGCTTTCTTCACCGTCCATGGAGCCCTGTCCAAACCATCGCCGCAATCCACGCGGCGCGCCATCAACCTTCCCGACAAACCCATCCAGGCCCCCTTCAGCAACGCCATCCTCGCCGGAGACACTCTCTATCTCGCGGGAAGCATCGGTCTCGATCCAAAATCCGGCAAGCCTCCCGACAAGATTGAAGATGAAATCAAACTCCTGCTCGACGGCTACAAAACCACCCTCGCCGCTGCAGGAATGACCATGGACGACCTCGTCTACGTGCAGGTCTTCTGCTCCGACTTGGCCTACTACGACAAGTTCAATGCCTCCTACAAGTCATACTTCACAAAGGATTTCCCCGCGCGTGCCTTCATCGGCGCAGGTTCCCTCCTGCGTGGCGGCCACTTCGAAATGCAAGCTATCGCCGTCCGGCACTGAGGCTTCACAAACCGCCTCTTGACAAAGTCCAGCGCGTAACTTAACGTTGTTAAGTTACTCTATGGAGTTAATCCATGGGACTACTCGAACGCAAAGCTCGCCAAAAACGCTTTCTCCGCCAGGAAATCCTCGACGCTGCCAGCGACCTCTTCGTTAAAGAAGGTTACGAGCAGGTCTCCATGCGCCGTATTGCCGAGAAAATCGAATACTCCCCCACCACCATATACCTGTATTTCAAAGATAAAGCTGAATTGCTCGATCAGATTTGCCAGGAAACATTTGCGCGATTGGTCCAGCATCTGAATCGTATTCTGGAGCAACCCGGAGATCCCCTGGAACGCTTGAAGCGAGGCTTAGTGGCGTACATCGAGTTCGGCCTTGAAAATCCCCAGCATTATCGCGTCGTTTTCATGACCCTCCATCCGGAAGGTTACGTCAAGATCAAAAACGTCCAACCCGACTCTCCGGGCATGCAGGCCTTCGATTCTCTCCGCCGCTGTGTCTTCGATTGCATCTCCGCGGGTAAGTTGCGGACCAGTGACGCGGAACTCATCAGCCAGGCCTTGTGGTGCGGAATCCATGGAGTCACTGCGCTCCTGATCACTGCCAAGATGTTCCCCTGGGTCGATAAAGATGAACTCCTTCGTTTCACGGTGGAGACGCTGGTGGCAGGAGTGGCTGCATGACAGGTTCAACAGAGCTGTGTTTTTTTGATTGCAACTTAACAACGTTCAGACAAATAGCGATGTTACTCTCAGGACCCATGCCTCGTATCTCTTTTTGTAGGAGGGATTTGCAATCAACACAAATGACCGTATATTGGCATTACATAAATGACCTCATTATGGTAGATGCCTGTATTTGGTCTTTTATTGTTACAACCCCTTCGCCACTCGAGGCCTAAACCTATGAATACTAAGCCTATTACTTCAATTCAAAATTCACACTCTTTGGACTTCTCTTTGCTCCTTACTCCACCAGAAGAGATACCAGACATGCTACGAATCACGACGGAAACCAAACGAGGACGTTTGACGCTGAGTGTGGAGGGCCGCCTCGCGGGGCCCTGGGTCGCGGCTCTTGAACAGTGCTGGCGCGAGCTCCAGACCGCTTCACCCAGCCAGAAGTTCAGCATCAACTTGTGCGGCGTCAGCTTCATTGACAATGCCGGAAAGGTCCTTCTCAAAGAGATGCATCGCCTCGGCGGCGAACTCATCGCGGAAGGCTGCCTCAATCAGGCCATCGTCAACGAAATTGTCGAGTCCGACGAAAAGCGTGACGGCAACGGCGCAAAAACGGCCGACTCCCGCAAAAAGTCGCCCATCATCTTTTATTCGGTCTTTTTCAGCCTCTTACTTCTCCCTGTTGGATTGCTCGCACAAGGTAATGCTTCGCCAGCCCAGGCGAATTCTCCGGGCGACACGATGCGCCTCACTTTGCAACAATCCGTGGCTCTTGCGCTGAAGCAGAATCCTACGCAACAGATCGCCGTCCTCACCGCCGCGGAAAGCGTGCAGGACAAAAACATTTCACGCTCGGACCTCTTGCCGCAGTCCAACATGCGGCTGGCAGACTCCGCCAATCGCGTGAACCTCAAGGCGCAATTCGGCGGCGAGTCGTTCCCGGGTTTGCCTTTTCCGGGCCACTTGGGCCCCTACCAGATTTTTGCAGTGGGACCCAGCTTCGGCACTTCCGTCCTGGATGTCTCTCTTTGGAAGAAGTACCAGGCTTCACGCAGCAACGTGGATGCCAGCCAAGCCAACAGCCTCTCCACTCGCGAACAGGTCATCCTGTTGGTTGTCTCGCAATACATCGGCACGTTGCGCGCCGTGGCCAACGTGGAGGCTTCCCGATCGCGCGTCGAGCTTGCTCAAGCCCTGTATGACCAAGCCGCCGATTTGCAAAAGGAAGGCGTGGGCACGGGCATTGACACGCTCCGCGCCAACGTCGAACTGCAAAATGAAAAGCAGCGCTTGATTGAAGCGGAAAACGATCGCGATGCTTCACTCTTTGGCCTCAGCAAACTGTTGAATCTCGATCCTCGCCAGAAAATTGCACTCGCCGATTCACTCAGCTTCTTTGAAACACCGCAGCCTGACGTCGAATCCAGCATTGACGCCGCTCTCGCCGGCCGCCAGGAATGGAAGGCAATTCTTGCCGAGGAAAAGGTTGTGCACTACGAAAAGCAAGCTTCGCAATTCTCACGCCTGCCTTCTCTGCGTTTCGATGGCTACTGGAACGAGCTCGGCACCTCAGTCAATAACGTCATCCCGACCTATCAGTATCAAGCCAGCGTGAATTTCCCGCTCTTTACCAGCGGCCGCATTCGCGCCGAAATCGTAAAAGCCAGCCTGGAAGTGCAGAAACTACAGCAGCAGAAAGCCGATTTGCGCAATCAGATCGCCCTCGACGTGAAGACCGCTCTGCTCAACCTCGATTCGGCCCGCAGTGAAGTTCAGGTGGCCAATCTCGGCGTTGATCTGGCAAAGGAAGAGGTCAGCCAGGCCCGCGATCGTTTCAAAGCCGGCGTAGCCAACAACATCGAAGTGATTTCCGCCCAGGATTCCCTGGCGCGTGCCAACGACAACCAGATCCTGGCGTTGTACCGCTTCAACCAGGCTCGCGCGGACTTCGCGCGTTCGGTTGGGCAAATGGAAAAGACGTACTCGAAGTAGGGACGAGGAGCCGATGAGTGTAGAGATTGAAGTTGGACTGGAAAACGCGGCGAACGTAAAAGTTCCGCCTGTCGAGCCGCGCAAACCTAATCTAAGCCCCGAGGGCCTTCTCAGCCCCAAAACGCGCCGCCTGCTGATGATCGGCGGAGTGCTGCTGCTGGCCTTCTCGATTGGGCTCTTTTTCTATTTTCATAATCGCGAGACGACGGACGACGCTCAGGTTGACGGCCACATTACTCCGATCGCCGCGAAGATCTCAGGCCGTATCTCCAAAGTTCTCGTGGATGACAATCAAGCCGTGAAGGCCGGCCAGATTCTCGCCCAGATTGATCCGGGCGATTATCAGGCTGCCGTGGATCAAGCCCGCGGCGCCCTGGCTCTGGCGGAAGGCGAAGCGCGTTCGGCTGGCGTGGATGTTCCGCGCACCAGCGAAACGGTTGCCAGCGGACAATCCAGCGCCGATGCGCAACTCGCCGGCGCGCAAGCCGACCTTCTTCGCGCGCAATCTTCCTATGAACAAGCGCAAACTGCGGACCTCGCTGTTGCTCAGGCCAACGTCGACCGCAGCCGCGCCAACGCCCAACTTGCCAAGTCCGACCTCGAACGCTATACGCCCTTGATGGAGAAGGGTGAAATCTCCAAACAGCAATTTGACGCCGCCAAAGCCAACGCCGATGCCAGCCTCAGCGCCCTCACCGCCGATGAACAGCGCTTCGCCCAGGCCAAGCGCAACGTGGAAATCTCACGCGCTATGCTCGAAGCCGCCAAGGCCCGGGTTGAAATGGCCCAGGCCGGCGTCAGTTCTGCCCACGCCGACCAGCGCCGTGTTGCCATGCGCTCCGACGACGCGCAGGCCAAACTCGCAAAGGTGGACCAGTCACGCGCCGCGCTCGACGCCGCCCTCCTCAATCTCAGCTACTGCAACATCGTCGCTCCCGTGGATGGTGTCGCCACGCACAAGCAGGTCGAACCCGGACAGATTGTCCAGCCCGGCCAGGGCTTGCTCGTGGTTGTGCCCCTGCGCGACGTCTGGGTCACTGCCAACTTCAAGGAAACTCAGCTTGAGAAAATGAGGCCCGGCCAAAAGGCCTTCCTGAAAGTGGATACCTACGACAAGACCTTTACCGGCCATGTTGATTCCATCTCTGGCGCCACCGGTGCCGTGCTCAGCATGCTCCCTCCGGAAAACGCCACCGGTAATTACGTCAAGGTCGTTCAGCGCATCCCGGTAAAAATCGTTCTGGATCCGATTTCCCCGGACGTGGCTGTGCTCCGCCCGGGCATGAATGTCGAAGCAACCGTAATCACCAACTAAACGAAACGTAAAAACTTGCTAGCTTATGTTGCAGAGACTCATATCGAAACTGCGTATGCCGGACGGCTCAGTCAACCCTTGGGTGATTGCCGTTACCGTCACGCTGGCCACCTTCATGGAAGTGCTGGACACTTCCATCGCCAACGTTGCGCTCCCGCACATTTCCGGGAGCCTTTCCGCCGGCGCGGATGAATCCACCTGGGTTCTTACCTCCTATCTCGTTTCTAACGCCATCGTGCTGCCGCTTTCTGGCTGGCTTTCCTCTATCCTGGGCCGCAAACGCTTCTACATGAGTTGCGTTGCCCTCTTCACCGTAAGTTCTTTCCTCTGCGGCTTGGCTCCCAGCCTCGGCATGCTTGTTTTATTCCGCATTATGCAGGGCGCCGGCGGCGGCGGTTTGCAGCCCAGCGAACAAGCCATCCTGGCTGACACTTTTCCTCTCAGCAAACGCGGCATGGCCTTTGCCGTTTATGGCATCGCCGTGGTTGTTGCTCCCACCATCGGCCCGTGGCTCGGCGGTTGGATCACCGACAGCTACTCCTGGCGCTGGATTTTCTACATCAACATTCCCGTCGGCATCATCTCTCTTCTTCTCACTTATTTGCTCGTTTCCGATCCGCCGCACATGAAACGCGTCAAGCTCACCCAGGGCTTCCGCATCGATTACATCGGCCTCGGCCTCATCAGCTTGGGCCTCGGCAGCCTCCAGATCGTCCTTGATAAAGGTCAGCGCGACGACTGGCTCTCTTCCGGCTTCATCCGCATCTTCCTCACCCTCATGATCACCGGCGTTGTTGCCGGCGTTCTGTGGGAACTCCGCGCCAAAGACCCTGTGGTCGATTTCCGCATGTTGAAAAACCGCAATTTCGCCATCGCCACCACTGCCATGTTCTTCCTCGGCTTTGTGCTGTATGCCAGCACTATGCTGATTCCAACCATGCTCCAGGAACTCTTCGGCTATCCGGCCGAACTCGCCGGCCTTGCCCTCTCTCCTGGCGGCCTCCTCATCATGTTCACTATGCCCTTCGTGGGTTTCCTCGTCTCCCGCGTGGATCCGCGCTATCTCATCACCTTTGGCTGCACCGTGTCCGCCTCCTCTTTGTTCGTCATGGCTGGATGGAGCTTAAGTCTTGATTTCCGCCACGCTGTTCTCGGACGCATGTTGCAGGCTTTCGGCCTGGCTTTCTTGTTCATTCCCATCAACGTCGCCGCCTTTGCCTCCGTTCCCAAGGAAAAGACCAACATGGGCACCGGCATCATCAATCTTGCCCGCAACATCGGCGCCAGCGTGGGCATCGCCACCGTCACCACCATGCTCGAGCGGCGCACGCAATTCCACATGGCTCATCTGATGGAGCACGTCAACCCCTTCAGCCCCGCCTACCACAAAACCCTTGTCAGCCTTTCTGGCGGTTTCATGGCCGGGGGCTCTTCCGGTCCCGGCGCCGCAAACCGCGCTCAGAGCATGGTCTACTTCATGGTTCAGCGGCAGGCCACCATGCTCGCCTTCCTAGACAATTTCAAGATGCTTGGCGTCGTTTTCTTCGCCATCATCCCGATCCTGTTGTTCATGAAAAGGCCCAAGGCACATGGGGGGATACCTGTGCACTGAGCCTGCAGTCCATCTGTAACCTTTATGTTCGTAACGACTCTTAGTAAGCTATATGGGGGGAGCAAATGGCAACGCAAGTGATGAGTACTCCGCAACTTAGCGATCCGAAGCTGAGCGAACAGAAGCTGATTCGCGCCGGCCAGCGTGGCGACGCCCAAGCGATCGAGACCCTCTTTCGCCGTTATCAGCGTCAACTGTTCCAGACGGCTCTGCGCGTCCTGGGTAATGCCGAGGACGCCGAAGACGCTTTGCAGGACGGTCTGCTTTCCGCTTACCGCAACCTCAAACGCTTCGAGGGCCGCTCGCAGTTCTCTACCTGGCTGACGCGCATCGTCATCAACGCCGCCCTGATGAAGCGCCGCAGCGCCAAAGCACGTCCCGCGGTTTCTCTCGACGACACCCAGCACGAAGACGAATTGCCCATCGCCGAACGCTACGCCGATGATGGGCCCAATCCCGAGCAGGTTTATGCAGGCACGGAAATCCGCGAGATGATCAACGAGAACCTCGACGACCTCTCGCCTCTCCTTCGCACGGCTTTCCTACTGCGTGAAGTCGAGGGCTATTCCACCGGCGAAGCCGCCCGGAAACTCGGCGTCACCGAAAACACCCTGAAAGCGCGCCTCTGGCGCGCCCGTCATCAGCTTGCGGAGCGCCTCGGCCGCCGTCTGCGCCGCATGAAGGACGGTATGAGTAGCGGCAACGGCATGGCCGACGAAGCCTGCAGCTATTGCTGAGGATTCTGACAGAAGCAACCCGGCACATTTAACGGTGACTTCATTCGGGACGGGGTGATTCATGCCCCGCCCCGTTTCCTTTTGTGACCATCGTCACAGTACCCTGTCCCACCAAAAGCTATCCTCGCGCCGAGGTGTGCCCTCATGAAACCCACCACGAAACTCACTCTCTTCCTCGCCGTCATCCTCGGACTTTTCCTGATCGCCGCTCTCGCTTACGTGCCCGCTAAGGCGCAATCTGCGGCTCCACCCTCCACCATCATGCCCATCGGGAAAACGGTTCAGATCAAGACGCCTTTGGGATTGCCACCCGTTCCCATTCCGCCAGACAATCCGCCCACCGAAGGAACCATCGCTCTCGGCCGCCGTTTGTATTACGACCCGCAACTCTCACTTGACGGCACCATCTCCTGCGCCTCTTGCCATGCCCCGCAATTCTCTTTTTCGGATAAGCGGCCCTTCTCCGTCGGCGTCGGTGGCAAGCAGGGAACTCGCCACTCCCCATCGGTCATCAACTCTGCTTACTTCTCGCTGCAATTCTGGGATGGCCGCGCTTCCAGCTTGGAAGAACAAGCCAAAGGACCCATGGCCAACCCAGTGGAAATGGCCCATACCCTTGAAGGCGTCGTCAAGCGACTGCAATCCGATGCAAAATATCCCGACCTTTTCAATAAAGCTTGGGGCACCGATCAGATCACTATTGACTTGGTCGTGAAGTCCATTGCTTCATTCGAGCGCACCGTCATCGCCGGCAATTCACCCTTCGACCGTTTCTACTACGGCCACGATTCCAAAGCCATGTCACTCGCTGCCCAGAGTGGCATGAAGATTTTCATCAGCACCAAGAAGGGTAATTGCGCCGTCTGCCATACCATCGGAAAAGAGTACTCGCTCTTCACCGACAATAAGTTCCACAACCTGGGCGTCGGCGCCGATACGCGCGGCAATCTGAATGATGTTGGCCGTTTCTCCGTAACCAAAAATGATGCCGATATGGGCGCGTTCAAGACACCTTCGCTCCGCAATCTTGCCGGCCGCGGGCCCTATATGCACGACGGCACTTTTCCTACCGTCAAGGACGCTCTCGCCCACTACATCGGCGGCGGCAACTGGAATGCTCATCTCGACAAGGAAATCCACTCCCTCGATGTCCTCACCTTCGACGAGCGAGACGATCTCCTCCAGTTCCTCGACTCCCTAAACGGCAAGCTCCCCGACGACATCGGCCCGCCTGCCGATTTGGCGCCTCCGGCCACCTCCGCCACCGTCGCGAACTAATTTTGAAGTGCGGCGGCTCGCCGCCGCTTTTACAACTGCGGCCGCATCAGCAAAGTCCAAATCCCTTCGCATCCCCTGCGTAAGCTTTGTTCGTCCTCCTTCAGTAGTACACTATCCCCTGTCAAATTGACGCCAAGGAGTTTCCCCCATGTCCGATGGAATTCGCCGCCTCGCCGCTGTCCTCATCCTCCTCATCGGCGCGGCCCTCTTGTGGGTGGCGGGTCTGCATTCCCACGATGCCGAATCCGCCAAAAACGAACTCGATTCCACCGTCGCTTACGCTCGCGAACACTCTGCCTCCAATGATCCGCGCCTCAAGGGCAGCTCCAGCTTCGAGCGCGGCGGCTGGGTCTATGTCCACCTCGAAGGCGACGCCTCCACCATCGGCTTCCAGCACGGGTTCCTGCTCGCCAATGAAATCGAAGACGCGTTTCCCGCCGTTCAGGCTGCCATGCTCCGCTCCACCAAGCGCGACTGGCCCTTTTTCCGCCAGGTTGCCCGTGAAATGCTCTGGCCCAAAATCGATCCCGAATATCAGCAGGAATTACAGGGCATCGCGGAAGGTCTGAATGCCCGCACCGGCTCCCAGCTTGATGTGTACGATATCGTCGCCCTCAATTCTTTCGAGGAAGTTCCCGACTACTACGTTCCCTGGCTGAACAAGAGAGAAAAAGTCGCCAACGCGCCCAACCTGAAGAGTCCCGGCAACTGCAGTGCCTTCGTCGCCACGGGCAGCTGGACCAAGGATCATCAGATCGTCATCGCCCACAACAATTGGACCAGCTATATGAACGGCGAGCGCTGGCGCGTCATCTTCGATATCCAGCCCACCAACGGTTATCGCATCTTGATGGACGGCTTCCCCGGCGTCATTGCCAGCGACGACGATTTCGCCATCAATTCCGATGGCCTCATGGTTACGGAAACCACCATCACGCAATTTGAAGGTTGGGATCCCAACGGCAAGCCTGAATTCTTCCGTGCTCGCAAAGCTTTGCAATACGCCAATTCCATCGATGCCTACACCAAAATCATGCTCGATGGAAACAATGGCGGTTACGCCAACGATTGGCTGCTCGGCGATCGCAAAACCGGCGAAATCGCGCAGCTTGAACTTGGCCTCAAAGCCTACAAGCTCTGGCGCACCAAGGATGGTGTCTTCGCCGGTTCCAACTGGGCCCGCGATCCCAGGGTCCTCAAGGAAGACACGCCGGAATTCAACCCCAATGACATGGCTTCCTCTCCCAATGCCCGCCGCGCTCGTTGGGAACAACTCCTCAACGAAAACAAAGGCAAGATCGATGTCTCGCTCGCCCAGCAGATGCTCGCCGACCACGTCGATTCGTTCGAGAAAAAGACTCAGGCAGATGACCGCACCCTCTGCGGCCACATTGATTCCACCGACCGCGGCGTTTCCGTCTGGGGCTGGGAACCCTACTATCCCGGCGGCGCAGTTCAGGGCAAAGCCACGGATTCGTCCATGGCCAAAGACATGCGCCTCGTCGCTCGCTTGGGCCATCCCTGCGGTGAAGACTTCCTCGCCGCCCCTTTCCTCGCCGCTCATCCCGAATACGCCTGGGAAGCCCCCTACTTGCGCGACCTCAAAGCCGGCCCGTGGACCGAATTCCGCTCCGGCGAAACTCACGCCCTAGCAAAGTAATTCCGCTTATGTGGAGTGCGGCTACACGCCGCCGCTTACGTGTTCACACCCACGCCAACAGTTTAATTTCCTCTACCTACCAAGCCACATTGTCATTCCGACCGGAGGGACTGCGCCTCACGCAGTCCCGCAGTGGAGGAATCGCGGCGCGATCTTTTCGCACCGTCTACTTTCCCGCACCTTCCGGTACCACCCCAATCTCTACCCGCGACGGATACTCCTTCGTCCGGTAGATCCTCTGCGTCGCCTTCTGATAATCCGATTCCTTCGCCTCGAAGATATTTGCCACAAATTTCTGCGGGTTCCGGTCATACAGCGGAAACCATGTGCTCTGCACCTGCACCATGATCCGGTGCCCCTTCAAAAACACATGATTCGCCGTGTGCAAATCAATCGTGTACGGCGTTACTTCCCCCGCCACGATCGCTTCCGGCTTCTCGTACGACTTCCGGTAGCGCCCCCGGAAAATCTCGTCCGCGATCATCAGCTCGTATCCCGATAGCTTCCAGTCGCTTTCCACTTTCTGCGGGTACACGTCAATTAGCTTCACCACCCAATCGCTGTCGGTCCCGGTCGTCGAAGCGTACAGTTTCGCCGTCACCTGCCCCGCCACTGTCACATCCTCTTTCAACTCTTCCGTCTCCCATGTCCCCACATCCGGCCGGTTGTCCACAAAACGCTGGTCCTGCACCAGCCACGTGTACCAGCTTCCCGGATGATCTTCCGGATACGTCATATCCACCGGTCGGTGACGATATGGCACGGGATGTGCCGGGTCGCTTTCGTACGCGTCAAACGCCTCCCGCGATTCCGTCCTCGGCGCTTCAAAGGAAAGCTTTCCATTCTCGCCAAAGTACAAACTTTCCGTCTTCGCTTCTCGCGGCGGCCACGCATCAAAATTCGTCCAGGTGTCGCTCCCCGTCTGGAACAGCAGCGCCTCCTTCAACGGCAAACTCCCTTTGTCGTGCAACCAGTACGCAAACCACGGCGCTTCCACCTTTTGCCGGAAATACACTCCTGTGTCCGACCCAAACGGAATCTCTCCCAGCGAATTCCCCGGCCCACCACCCCATCCGCCGTGATTCCATGGCCCTACCACTAGATAGTTCAAGTGCTTCGCGTCATTCTTTTCCAGGTTCGCGTACGTTCGCATCGGTCCGTAGAAATCTTCCTGATCCCACCAGCCCGCCACGTTCAGGTCCGGCACCTTCGCCTCTTTCAGTCCCGCCTCCATTGCGTGAATCTTCCAGAATTCGTCGTAAGCCGGATGCGCCACAAAATTGTTCCAAGTCGGGATCTTTCCGTGCAGATACTTCTCATTCACGCGTGACAGCGCTCCCAGCCGCAGGTACCAGTCAAACAGGTCGAAACTGTCGAACTCGAACTTGAAATTGTCTTTCGAGGATTCCATCAGCGCCGCATATTCAAATCCGTAGCTCAGCCGGAACGCCCCATTATGAAAAAAATCGTCTCCCATCCATGTGTCTCCCATGCACGCCTGCTCGGACACAGCTTTCAGCGCCGGATGCGGGTTCACCATCGCCATCGTTGTCAGGAATCCATCGTACGAAATTCCCCACATCCCCACTCGCCCGCTGTTTTTCGCTACGTTTTTCACCAGCCAATCGATCGTGTCATACGTGTCCGTGCTTTCATCCACGCCCTTGGCATCTTTCGCGTCGTGCAGCGGCCGGTTCATTTCAAACGTTCCCTCGCTCCCAAACCGCCCGCGAATATCCTGAAACACGAAAATGTATCCGTCCGCGAAAAAGTCTGCGTTCTCATACAGCATCCGGCTGTAGCGATTGCCTCCCGCCGAAATCCCATAGGGTGTCCGCATCATGATCGTCGGCCACGGCCCATTTCCGCCCTTCGGCGTGTAAATCTCCGTGTGCAGCTTCACTCCGTCGCGCACCGGAATCATCACGTCATGCTTCTCGAACAACTTCGTCAGGTCCGGCCGCTCCGTCTCCTGTCCCTGTGTGCCTACCCCTGCCAGCAGCACCATCGCAGCCAGCATCCACCTCGTTCTCCGCAATCCGTTCATTCTCATCCTCGCCATGACTCTCATATTTTCAGACGCCGCAAAAATTTCGTCGTGAGCATACCACAAGGAACTCCAAGCCCTTCCATCCGCCGCAAACGGCGATGTGGGCCGACTCTCAACTACGACTTTGATTGACCCTGGATAGCTTCGCCTCCACATGCTTGCTGTCGTCGAAATTCTCATTCAGAATAGGGCAAAATCAGAGCCAGATGCCCTGAGAGAGCGGTGATTTCGGGAGGATAATTGCACTTCTACACGCCAGAGGAATGTAGTACGTGGCTGTCGGAGAGAAATCGACGGAAGCCGGACTTGATACAAGAGGCCCACATCGCGCGCATTCCATACCCGGCCGAGTCTTATCGCGTTTTCTTTGTGGCTCACTGGATTGCCACTGCACTGACGTACCGTAGGCCGACATTGCTTTTTGTAACCGAGTGGAACATCTGGCCAAGTAGTGAGAACTGGCATTTATATTACAGATTGCGTCAGAGCCATGGTGACAATCGATTGTTACACGATGCCCCGGGGCATCTGTTTCTGGAACACGAGTCAGAAGATCTCGCCTCCTACTTGCAACTCTCCATGTTGAACGGCTGGGGAGGCTATGTTTTGACAGAAGCAAATTACATCAACGCATTTTTCAGTCACGACGAATACATTGACTTCTTCGCTGAAGACTCCGAAAACCTAGCCGACGTCCGCAAAGTGCTCGGCGCAGACCAACCTACCGCCGAAAGAAGTCCGCAACTTTAGGCAGGCTCACAGTTGCTCCGGATGCCCCTTAAGTACCCCTGTCACCCAAAGACTAGGCAGTACCTTTGTGGTTTAAAGTACTTGACAATGACAAGCAGCGGCGTATCCTTCTCGTATGCCATCTTCTCCCCCATCGCAATCCCCAACTCTTCTCCAGCCCCCGCCTGATCCCTTTCGCGCGCTCCTCGCTGACGCCCTCCGATTCTGGGAGTTCCGCCGCATCCTCTATAATCTCGTCCTGTCCCTCGTCGTTGTCGCCTGGCTGGTGTTGACCTGGCCCCATTTCCGGCCGATGTTAGTGCTCCATTCCTTACTTCTCCTCTTCATCCTGGGATTGCTGGCGAACGCCTGTTACTGCGCCGCCTATTTCGTGGACATTCCCATGCTGCACTCCACCCTTGGCGCCTCTTGGAAGCGTTGGCGCTGGGGTCTCTGGTTGTTGGGAACCCTCTTCGCCATTCTTCTGGCGAATTACTGGATCGTTGACGAGATCTATCCCTTCGTCCGGTGACGCCGCAAAGCTCCCCACGGCCCAAATCCTTCATTGGCCCGCCCCCTCCGCCTCTGCTAAAATAGTAGTTTGTAACCGCACCTGCATCCGATGAAGAAAGGGTTCGTCCGGGCTGCTGGTTGTCTCAGCAGCTATTTTTGTCTTAAGACGCTTTTACGAAAATGACTAAAGAGATTCGCAATATCGCCATCATCGCCCACGTGGACCACGGCAAAACCACGCTGGTGGATACCATGCTCCGCCAATCGGGCATCTTTCGCGCCAATGAAGCCGTCATTGAGCGCGTCATGGACTCCAACGACCTGGAGCGCGAGCGCGGCATTACCATCCTCGCCAAGAACACCGCTCTCTTTTTCCACGACACCAAAATCAACATCGTGGACACCCCCGGTCACAGCGATTTCGGCGGTGAAGTCGAACGCGCCCTCCGCATGGTGGACGGCGTCGTCCTCCTCGTTGACGCCAGCGAAGGCCCCCTCCCGCAAACCCGCTACGTCCTCCAGAAAGCCCTGGCTGCCAAGCTTCCTCCCGTCGTCGTCTTGAATAAAATCGATCGCCCCGACGCGCGCCCCGAAGAAGTCCTCAACGAAATCTACGACCTCTTCATCGATCTCGACGCCACCGAAGACCAGCTCGATTTCCCCATCGTCTACACCAACGCCCGCGCCGGCGTCGCTCATCGCAAGCTCGGCGATGATTCCCGCGATCTTCTCCCTCTCTTTGAAGCTATCGTCAACAAAATCCCCCGCCCCACCGGCGATCCTGAGGGTGTCCTCCAGCTCCAGGTCACCAATCTGGATTACTCCGAATTCCTCGGCCGACTGGCCATTTGCCGCGTCTTCAATGGCACGCTAAATCGTGGCGAGGACGTCGGCATCAGCAAGCTCGACGGCAAGCTTCAGCCCACTCGCATCACCAAGCTCTTCACCTTCCGCGGCCTCGAACGCGACGAAGCCGAATCCGTCTCCGCCGGTGACATCGTCGCCATTGCCGGTGTCGAAGGTATCCAGATCGGCGAAACCCTCACCAGCCTCGAGAATCCTACTCCGCTCGAGCCGCTCATTATTGATGAGCCCACGCTCGCCATGATATTCAGCGTCAATTCCAGCCCGCTTTCTGGCCGCGAAGGCAACTACCTCACCTCACGCGACCTTCGCGATCGTCTGGCCAAGGAACTCCTCACAAACGTTTCCATTCGCGTCGAGGATACGGACACGCCTGAATCCTTCCGCGTTCTTGGCCGCGGCGAATTGCAGCTCGCCATCCTGATCGAAACCATGCGCCGCGAAGGCTTTGAACTCATGGTCGGTAAACCCGAAATCGTGGTGCGCACCGAAAACGGCAAGAAACTCGAGCCCGTCGAGCGCCTCGTTATTGATATTCCCGAAAATTTCATCGGTATCATCATGGAAACCATCGGCAGCCGCCGCGGCGAAATGCTTAAAATGAGCAATCACGGCTCTGGCCGTGTGCGCCTCGATTTCAAGATTCCATCGCGCGGCTTGATCGGCCTCCGCAGCCAGCTCCTCACCGATACCCGCGGCACCGCGCTGATTCACTCCATCTTTGAAGGCTGGACCGAATACGGCGGCGACATGGCCCTCCGTCCCACCGGCGCGCTCGTTGCCGATCGCGGCGGCGTTTCCACCGCATACGCTCTCTGGGGCCTGCAGGAGCGCGGTGAACTCTTTATCGGCCCGGTCATCGAAGTCTACGAAGGCATGATTGTCGGCGAAAATTCCCGCGAACAGGACATGGAAGTGAACGTCACCAAGGAAAAAAAGCTCACCAATATGCGCTCTTCTTCCGCCGACGAAGCCATCCGCCTCATCCCTCATCGCCAACTTAGCCTCGAACAAGCCATCGAGTTCATCGCCGACGATGAGTTTGTCGAAATCACGCCCAAATCCATCCGCCTCCGCAAGAAAGTCTTGCAGTACAACCGACGCCCCCGCCGCTGGCAGGAAATCCGCGCCTCCCAAGAAGCCGCCAGCTAACCGCTCAATTCAAGAGAATTGTCATTCCGACCGGAAGGCTGCGCCGTTTGCAGCCTGGAGTGGAGGAATCGCGGCACCATTTGTCATCCCAAGTGAAGCGGTCCGACTCCTTATCTTTCGCCTGCGTGTTCTCTGTGACCTCTGTGTTCTTGACTCTGTGAACTCTGTGTTACCGTCCCTCTTTTTCTTCTCTGCGAGCCTCCGCGTACTCTGCGCCTCTGCGTTATCTTTTTCTTCTTCTTCTCTTTTCCCCCTCCTTGCTTCCCCACCCGTTTCGTCGCACAATCTCCCCGTCAAGAGGTACTCCCATGCGCGCTTTCCTGCTTCTCCCCATCGCCGCTCTTCTGGCCACTCTACCCTTCGTCGAATCCCGTTCTTCCGCAACGCCAGACTCTCCATCCATGGCCCTCCCACAATTCGATTCGACCGGCGCCCTCCGCCGCCCCAGGAATTTCGACCACTGGCTCTTCGTCGGCTCCAACATCGGCATGACTTACTCCGACGACCACCCCCAGGGTCCCGGCGAATTCCACAACGTCTACACGCAACCTGAAGCATTCGACACCTATCGCACCACCGGCAAATTCCCCGAAAAAACCACTTTCCTCCTCGTCGTTTATCAACCCGCGCAGAAGGCCAGCATCAACAAGGGCGGCTACTTCGAAGGCGAAATGACCGGCCTCGCCGTAAGCGTCAAGGATTCCTCCCGCTTCAAGGAAGGCTGGGCCTACTTCTCCTTCGGCGAAGGT
>Ga0209517_10003668_pt1 | contig 20646 bp, 14 predicted proteins | sample PeaSoiMetSII2010_FD_187695 | JGI IMG/M metagenome (GOLD analysis project Ga0209517, IMG submission 187695) | Peat soil microbial communities from Weissenstadt, Germany - SII-2010 (SPAdes) (version 2) | ecosystem: Environmental > Terrestrial > Soil > Wetlands > Peat | place: Germany...
CGTTCGGGCGCGGTTGGTTTTCAAAAGCGGCAGCAAGCTGCGCGCACTCCATACGCTTCGCGCGGGCGGCCGCCACAGCATAACCCAACGGGCAGGCGTCTGTTAGAATTGTGCCTGAGCCTTAGGGTCCGCAAAACCTAGCGATGCGTAGTCTCAGACCAGCTAGGGCGGGCAGACCCTGCTGGCCGCCGAACATCGCGGGCGGTGGCATGTTCGTAGGCGCAGGAACGGCGCGCACGGAGTGCCGCGCCCTACCTCCCGAGTCGTAACCTGGAACCATTTGCTTTCTTGCTGAAACGAAGGTTAATCAGCTAACTCGATGTACGGGGGCCTTTGAATGCCCGTAATTGCGTGGTGACTTAAAGGATCAGAACCGTTAGAGTTCCGGGCATGATGAAAGTCCTGGTTGCGATGACGGCCTCTTTCGGGTGGCTGGTCGCGCTTCAAGCACAGCCCGCAAATCCGATTGTGCTTTGGCCGGAGGGAGCGCCCGGCGCGCTGGGCAAGGCGGATAAAGATGTGCCGACCCTCACCGCCTATCTGGCTGAGCCGGCCATCGCAACCGGAGCGGCAATGGTGATCTGTCCGGGCGGCGGATACGGGATGCTGGCCCGTCACGAAGGGGAGCATTACGCGCGCTGGCTCAATGAGCAGGGCATCGCTGGATTGGTTTTGAAATACCGCCTGGGCTCGAGCGGCTATCATCATCCGGCCATGCTGCAGGACGCCGCGCGCGCCGTACGATTGGTGCGCGCTCGGGCGGGAGAATGGAAGCTCGACCGCAAACGCATCGGCATCATGGGCTCCTCGGCCGGGGGCCATTTGGCTTCAACCTTGCTTACGCATTTTGATGCCGGCGACGCAACGTCATCAGACGCGATCGAGCGGGAAAGTTCGCGGCCGGACTTGGGCATCCTCTGCTATGCCGTCATCACGATGGGCCATTTCACGCACCAAGGTTCGAAAGAGAACTTACTGGGCAAGGCCCCCCCGGCGGAGCTGGTGCAGAACTTGTCCAATGAACTGCAAGTGACCAAGGATACGCCGCCTTGTTTTCTCTGGCACACCTACGAAGATACGGTCGTGCCAGTAGAAAACACGCTGATGTTTGCGGAGGCGCTGCGCAAAGCGGGTGTGCCGTTCGACTTGCACATTTATCAGAAGGGGGCGCACGGCCTGGGTCTGGGGAGCCAAGAATGGGCGCCCGACCGCCGGCATCCCTGGACCGCCGATTGCAGTTTTTGGCTTAAGGTGCAAGGCTTCGGAAGGTGAGGCCCTGTTCCGTGGTAAACTGACTACAACCGCAATTCTATGAGCTTTTCTAAAAGCGGCCCGCGAGCCGCGAGATGGCCTGGCTCCCCTCCCCTGGCCTCCAATCGGATAGCGGCAGGGATGATCCCGGCGTTCCTGTTGTTCCTAATCTGCCTGGCCCGGTTCCAAGCGGCGGCGCAATTGTACCCCAAAATTGAAGCCGCCTTTAGCATCCCCAATCTGGCCACGGACCCTTTCGACTACACGCAAACGGACGTGCGCGTCCAAATTGCGCAGCCCGATGGCACCACGAACTCATTGCCGGCGTTTTTCGATGGTGGAACGACCTGGCGGGTGCGGCACAGCCCTCCTTCGCCCGGGCTCTACCAGGTGGCCGGCATCAAACTCAATGGCCAAGTCCTCACGGTGACGAATTTGCAGCCCGCTTCGTGGGCCGTGGCGGGCTGGCCGACCAGCCCGGGATTTGTGCGAGTGGACCCGGTTAATACCAACCGCTTCCTTACCAGCAACGGGCAGCGCTATTTTCCCGTGGGCCATGACGTCGCCTGGGATGTCACGTCGGTGACCAATGTGGTGAGCATTTTGGCCAAGCTGGGTGCGACCCATGAGAACTGGTCGCGCATTTGGATGGATGATTGGGACGGCAAAAACCTGGATTGGCCCAGGCCGGGGGGACCCTTTGGCACGCTTAACCTGGCAGTGGCCCAAAAATGGGATGCGATCGTGGCGGCGGCCGACCAGAGCGGCGTGTCGTTCCAAATGACGCTGCAACATCATGGGCAATATTCCAGCAACGTGGACCCCGAGTGGAGTTACAATCCGTACAACGCGACGAACGGCGGATTTCTGACCAATGCCACACAGTTCTTTACCAACTCGACCGCCCTGGCATTAACGCAACGCAAACTGCGTTATGCGGTGGCACGCTGGGGATACTCGCCTTCGATTATGGCCTGGGAACTTTTCAACGAGGTGCAATTTACCGATGCTGCCCAAGCCGGCCTGCGGGGTCTCGTTCAGGCCTGGCATAATCAAATGGCGCAGTTCCTCCGCTCACAAGACGCCTACGGCCATCTTATCACGACGAGTTCAGACCTCTCTGAGCCGATCTGGGATCAATGTGATTATTATACGCATCATGATTATCCCAGCGACTTGATTTCCGTGTTGTTCAGCCCGCCGGGAATTGCCGCTGGCGACCCCACCAGGCCGATTTTCGGGTCGGAAACCGGCAGCGACCCGACCGTCTATTACGGCGTCTCGGCCCCGCTCTGGGCGGGCTTGATGGGCGCGCAATCCGGCGCGGCGGAACCGTGGTACTGGGATCGCATCGACGCCGAGGGTGACTATCCCTTGCTCAAGGCCTGGGCTGATTTTGTAAGGTACGCGGGAATCGCCGACCAGAACACACTGGTGCAGACGACACCTCACGTTACTTGTCCAGTGGAGAGCAGCCTGAATTTTTCACCCGGCGGCGGCTGGGCAACCGCCACCCAAGACACGTTCACGGTGGGGGACGCTGCGCCGAGCGGCCTCGGGAACCTGCCCAGTTATCTGCAAGGTAATTATCACCGCTCGATGACGCCCAACGGCTACACTTTCCTCGTCAACTACGGGCAGGCCGGCACCTTCTCCGTGCAGGTGGTTCAAATCGCGGCTTCTGGCGCGGGCTTGACGATCACCGTGGATAATAGCTTCAGCAATTCCGTTTCCTGGCCCTCCAGCGGATCGGATCAGAGTACTAACTTCACTCTGACGGTGAACGTTTCTGCCGGAGCGCACACCATTAACTTGTGGAACCCTGGCCAGGACTGGGTGAACCTCGGCGAAATTACTCTCGACCCCTACGTCTCGATTCTTGGGGCTTATCAAATCGCCAGCACCAACTTCGCCGCGCTCTGGCTCTGGCACCGCACCAACATTTATAACCCCACTGCCAGTCTGAGCGTGAGCGGCACTCTGCCGCTGAGCGGCCTGCAACCGGGCACTTACGCCGCTACCTGGTGGGACACCTTCGCCGGCGTGGCGCTGAGCAATTTTACTTTCGCCGTCTCCGGCACCAATGGCGCAACGCTCGCGACACCGGCGATTCTACGGTCGATAGCGCTCTTTGCCGGCCCGCCGGCGCAGGCGGCCATCAGCGCGCCGCACTTGACTCAGACGCTCGGGACCAACTCGCCGCCGCTCCTGTTGCCGCTGGTCATCACCAATCGCGGCGGACTGCCGCTGGCCTGCTCGCTCAGTGTGACCGGCGCGGTGCCGGTGGCCTATTCGGCCCTCAATTCCACCCAGCCCGGCGGGCCGGTTTTTGCCTGGAAAGACATTTCAGCCGTGGGCCTGCAGATCACTAATTTCACCACGCTGGCTTCCCCCCGCTCGGCCCGAGACGAGGGCATCGCGGGGCCGATCAATATCGGTTTCAATTTTCCTTTCTTCAGCGGCGCCCAAGCTCCCGGCGTCTTTTCTCAACTTTACGTCTCCCCGAACGGATTCGTCGCCTTCAGCCCGTTTACCGGCAACACGGCAACCAATCTGCTCCTCCCCAACGCGCAAGCGCCGGCAAACCTCATCGCTTTCTTCTGGCGGGACCTCGACTTGAGCACGGCAGGGCAAATCTATGCCTTGACCGATCCGATCAACGGGACGTTTACGCTCCAATTCCAAAACGCGCCCTTCCGGCTCAACCCGAGCTCGACGGTCACCTGCCAGCTCATTCTCAAAACCACTGGCGAGATTCTCCTGCAATACCAGTCCATGAGCGTTTCCAACACGTGCACTGTGGGCGTGCAGAACGCCGCCCGCAACCAGGGACTGACGGTGGCCTTCGACCAGAACTATCTGCAAGGCAACTTCGCTGTGCGCCTCACGCCCGTGTCATGGCTGGGCATTGCCGCCAATGCGCTGCTCGTACCCCGCTACACCAATGACACGGTGAACCTTTCGTTCAACCCGGCTGGCTTGGCGCCCGGCCCTTACACGGCCAACTTGCTGGTCCAAACCGCCGATCCCGCGCTGCCGTCCCTGGCTTTGCCGGCGACCTTAAACATCGTCAATGCCCCCTACCCTCCTGCCCTCACGAATCTAAATTGGACGTTGGCCGGCGGGCATTTGACGGTGACCTTCCAGCGCACTCACCCCGCGCCTCAAGGCATCACCTATCTGTTCGACGTGACCACCAATCTGCTGACAGGCCCCTGGCAGTCTGGTCCGGGTTTCATCACCCAGTCCACGAACGATAATCGTGATGGGACGGAAACAGTCACGTTGATTGACAGTGCCGCCGTTCCCTCCTTGGCCGCCCATTATCTGCGCATTCGAATCAGCGAGCCGTGAATCCTCACTTCGGCTTCGGCCATAGGCGAACGACTCGCCTTGGACGCAGAGGCGGCGGGATGGGGATTTTCGGAGGCAAATCCGGCTTGGGTTCGGAAGGGGTGGGCCGGGGTGCGTCTCCGATTTCGCGCGTCTGCTGCGCCAGCCAATCTTTGGCTTTGGTCACGGTTTCGCCAATTTTGGCTTCCGGAAATTTGATGTCGCTCAGGTTAAAATCGGCGATGGATTTGAGGGCATCGAGCGGGTGGGAGGCGGTTTTAGCCAGTTCCTCCCATTGCGAAGTGGCGGTGGGGAGGTTGTCATAACCGTTGACCAGCCATTCGAGTTTGCCGGTCTGGATCTCCACCATCAACCCATGCACCGGCACCTTGGGGCCAATCAGCGGGCTGCGTCGGGCGAAATCGGCCGCCTTGATCACATTGGATTGCGCGCTGGCGAACGTCCCGAAGAACTCATTCAGGTTCTCAGGTAACCGGTGCCGTTCCACTCCCAAAGCGTGAAGGCGATCAATCAATTGCATCGCGGTCAGGTTGCTCACTGCGCAGTCGGTGTGGCCAATAATGGCGATTTCCTTGCCGCCTTTGATGGCGCAGGCCAGCGCCAGCGAGCGGATGGTGCTGCTTAACGGACCGGTGATGATATTGCCGGCGTTGCGCAGCCAGATGAAATGCTCAGGCCGAATGCCCAGCACCTGGGGCAGCAGTGAGTTGAGCCGCACGTCGATGCAGGTCAGCGCCACCAGCGGCAGTTCATCTGCGAAGTCCGCGGGGTGCAATCCCGCATGCTCATCACCGGCCAGGGCCCGGTGATTCGCATCGATAATGGCCTCAAGTAAACGCATATAACCTGACAGGGGCTCCTATCGTGCCCCGTCGAGCGCCCGCTCTCGTCCACGCGAGCGGGTCTCCCCCAAGACTCGTCGGTCCTACACCAAGCCGGTGGCGCCGGGAGCCTTTGGCCGACCCAGGAAGAAATAGAGCAGCGCTCCGAGAGCATGCAGGAACACCACAATCAATACCCACATGATCTTCTCGACATCCGAGAGCCCTTTGTTAGTGATGGCATGGATCAGCATCATGATCCAAAACACAAAGAGCAACACGACAATTGCCAAGCCTATTAGCCCAAAAAACAACCCCAAAAGTCCGCCAAAAACAAAGAATGCGATCATAACGACTCCTGGTTTTCTACTTTTTCTCTTCGACCTTTGGCAAATCCACCGACTTTCTCAAGCCGGGCACTTGCTCGATCAGTTTCTCGAACTTAATTCCTGTGAGGCTCTCGATCACCGGCGGGAGTTGGGCCACGATTTGCGTAACGTCGCCCGTCAGTTTGCTTGCGCCGCCGCCCACGCCGTTGCCCGAATTGATAATCACCATGCGCTCCATCTTGGAGAGCGGCTCGCTGATCTTGCCGGCCACTTCCGGCAGCACACGAATGATCATCTCGACGACCGCCGCTTCGTTGTACTGTTTGAACGAATCGGCCTTCATGCGCATCGCCTCGGCGGTGGCTTTCCCTTGTGCCTCGATCACGGCCGCTTCGGCCAACCCGCGGGCTTTGTTGGCTTCAGCTTCGGCAATACCCGTGGCTTTGGCCACGTCGGCATTGGCAAAGCCTTTGGCCTTGGCCGCGGAGGCTGCGCCCGCCGCCTCGGTTTCGAGCTGGAATTTCGTCGCGTTGGCCAGCGTCTCGACGCGATACCGCTCGGCGTCGGCCGGCTTCTGCACGTTGGCCTCCAGCTCCTTCTGCTTGCGCTGGATTTCCTGCTGCTGCAGCTCGATTTGCTTCTGCTTCTCGATGATGGTGACCTGCACTTCCTCTGCCTTGACGAGCTGGCCGGTCTTGTACTTCTGCAAATCGTAGGCCAGGTCCGCTTCGGCCTTCTTCTGGTTCACGGTTGCCTGGTATTGGGCGATGTTGGACGAGTAGTCGCGCTGGGCTTCGGCAATCTTGGTGTCCGCCAGGAACTTGGCCTCTTGGCCCGCCTGGATGGCCTGCGACGAACGGATCATCGCGTCTCGGTCCGCCTCCGCTTGGGCGATTTGCGCATCGCGTTTCACCTGTGCAATGCGCGGTTTGCCGAGCGCCTCGAGGTAGCCTTGGCTATCGCGAATGTCCTTGATGGTGAAGCTGACAATGCCCAGGCCCATGTTGGCCATGTCGCCGGCCGCAACCTCCTGAACTTTCGACGCAAACGCATCGCGATTTTGGTAGATATCCTCGACCGTCATGGTGCCCAGAATGGCGCGCAAGTGGCCCTCCAAGGTCTGCGTGGCCACTTCCTTAATTTCCTCGGTGGTTTTGCTGAGGAACTGCTCAGCGGCGGTGCGGATGGACACGTCATCGCCCTTGATTTTAATCTGCGCCACGCCATCGACCCGCACCGGCACGCCCTTGCTGGTATAAACATCCTGGTCCTGGCGCACGTCGATGGTCAGCAACTCCAGTGACAGCTTGTCCACCTTTTCATACACCGGCCAAACGAACACGCCGCCGCCTTTGACCACCCGGAATCCGACGTCCCGCGTCGTGCCGTCCGGCTCAATGACCCGATGCTTGCGACCGGAGATGACCAACACCTGGTTCGGGCCCACTTTGACGTAGCGGCTGGCCCAAATGCCAACGAAGATGAAGAACACCAGCAGAAACGCTGCTACCGCGGCAACGACGGTCACGGGTCCAACTTCAGCCAGGATTAAATTTGGATTCATAAGAGTTTTGGATTTCTGATTCGGTTAGGTGCGAGGAATGCTTGGTTCGCTGCTGAGAATTTCCACGAAATATTCCGTGCCCGCGACCCGGGTAATCCGCACCGGCCGACCCGCCGGCACTGCGCCGCCGCTTTCCGCCCGAGCCGGCGCCGTATAGCGCGAGCCGCCCTGCACGTATGCGATCTCTCCCACCCCGTTGGGCGGAATGGGCGTGATGATGGAGGCGGTTATCCCGACCAGCGAATTTACGCAGGACTCACTTGAGCTTTGAGTTTTTTTAAACAGCGCATTGAAGAGCATAAAAGCCAGCGACGCCATCGTTACCCCGGCCAATGCCGAAATCGGCGCGCTAATCCAAATCTTGTTGGTGCTATCGATGTGGCTCAGGATAAGCCCGCAAGCGCCGAAAGCCGTAACGAAACACGCCAGGACCGTCGGGCTGAAAAACGAGATCCCCGGCACCCCACTGTGGTCGTAACCCGCCTCGGCATGGCCGCCGGTCCCCACGTCTCCTACCGCGCCGTCATGGCCGCCACCGAAAAAATGCCCGAGGCTCGCGCTGATAATCGTGAACAGCAATCCCAGAGCCAGACACGCCGTGTAAATGATCATACCGTCCTTCATCAGTTCGTGAGGTTAAGACCTTGCGTCCGACTGGCGATTTCGCCTGTGCCACGTTGCTTGATTGTGGTTCGGCTTTTCATCTGTTCATCACCATTGAACCGCATAGTTGCTTGCTACGCACTTATAATCCTAAAGCCAGTTTATAAGCAAGAGCAAAAACGCGTTACTTTTCTGCTTGGAGGGCGTCCCAGGTTTGGATCCTGATTCGTAGCACTTCAAGCATGGCACCAAACCACGGGCGGTTCAACGTCTTTGCAGCGGCAGTGACCGCTAGCCGTCAAGATGCCCCAAGCAGTTGTCGCAGCACGTACGGAAGAATTCCGCCGTGCTGGTAGTACTCGATTTCAATGGGCGTATCGATGCGGCAGATCACTGGCACATTTTGGGCCTTGCCATCGGCACGGGTGATGCGCACTTCCAGTTCCTGTTGCGGCTTCAGGCCCTTCTGCAGGCCGAGCACATCGTACGTCTCCGTCCCGTCAAGCTTCAACCTGCTGGCGCTGGTCCCCTCTTTGAACTGCAGGGGCAAGACCCCCATGCCCACCAGGTTGGAGCGATGGATCCGCTCAAAGCTCTGCGCCAAAACGGCCTTGACGCCGAGCAAAGCCGTGCCCTTGGCCGCCCAATCCCTCGAGCTGCCGGTGCCGTACTCCTGGCCGGCCACCACGATCAACGGCGTGCCTTCCTCCGCGTATTTCACCGACCCGTCGTAGATGCTCATCACTTGGCCCGAGGGCCGGTGCTTGGTCACACCTCCTTCGGTGCCGGGAACCATCAGGTTTTTGATGCGCACGTTGGCGAACGTGCCGCGCGTCATCACGCGATCATTGCCGCGCCGTGAGCCGTAACTATTGAACTCCTCGAAAGGTACTCCGCGTTCGAGCAGGTATTTGCCCGCCGGCGAATTCTTCTTAATGGCTCCCGCCGGGGAGATGTGGTCCGTGGTCACGCTGTCTCCAAAGATTCCCAGCGCGCGGGCCCCGCTAATCGCCCGCACGCCGCCGGGCTGCAAGCCGAAGTTCGCAAAAAACGGCGGCTCCTGAATGTAAGTGCTTTGCTCATCCCATTGATAAACCGTGCCGCCGCTGGCAGGAATCTCGTTCCACTTGGGATTCTGCTCGGCGAAGTCGCGGTAAAGCCGGCGAAAAACTTCGGGCTCGAGCGCCGACCGCATCTGGTCGCGCACCTCCTGCAACGTGGGCCAGAGGTCCTTGAGAAAAACCTCGCGCCCGTCTCGCCCCACGCCCAACGCTTCGCTGGTTAGGTCAATGTCCACGCGCCCCGCCAAGGCAAACGCCACGACCAAGGGCGGCGACATGAGGAAATTGGCCTTGATGTTCTGATGCACCCGCGCCTCGAAGTTGCGGTTGCCCGACAGCACCGAGGCGGCCACCACATCATGTTGGGTGACCGCGTGATCCACCGCCGGCGGCAGAGGGCCCGAGTTGCCGATGCAAGTGGTGCAACCGTAGCCAACCAGATTAAATCCCAACTCGTCCAAATACTTTTGCAAACCCGCCTTTTTGAGGTAATCGCTCACGACTCGCGAACCGGGCGCCAACGACGTCTTGACCAACGGGTTGACGCGCAGACCGCGCTCGACCGCCTTCTTAGCCAGCAACCCCGCGGCTAGCATCACCGAGGGATTGCTTGTATTGGTGCAACTCGTGATCGCCGCAATCAACACGCTCCCATGGCGAATCTGCCCCGAAAGGCTCGGCGTTGGCCCCTCGAGCGCGTCCGGCGTTGGCCGGTTGTTCGCCATCTCCAGTTCGGTCAGCGGGTTGACATTGCGCGCCCGCGCCTCGCCGGGCGAAACCGGCTCCTGGCTCCCGCCGCCGGAGCGAGCGCCATCCCCGTCAGTAACCTGGTAACTCTGGCTCAATTCCTCCAGCGGCTTGCCAAAGCCATTTTCAGTGACGGGCTTAGTGAAGGCGCTAACGAACTCGCGCTTCAGGTTCGGCAGTTCGATACGGTCCTGTGGCCGTTTCGGTCCTGCCACGCTCGGCACAACGCTCGCCAGGTCCAGTTCCAATTCCATCGAATATTGAAGCTGGCCTTTTTTGGGCATGCCAAACAGCCCTTGAGCGCGGTAATAACTTTCGTAACTGCGGCACTGCTCCTCCGTCCGGCCCGTCGCCCGCAAATAGCTCACGCATTCCTCGTCAATCGGGAAAAAGCCCATCGTGGCCCCGTACTCGGGCGCCATGTTGGCGATCGTCGCCCGGTCCACCACCGGCAGCGCCGCCGCTCCCGAGCCGTAGAACTCGACAAACTTGCCCACGACCTTGGCCTTGCGAAGCATCTGCGTAACAGTCAGCGCCAGGTCCGTCGCGGTGACGCCTTCGCGCAACGCCCCGCTGAGATGCACGCCCACTACATCCGGAGTGAGGAAATAAACCGGCTGCCCCAGCATCCCGGCCTCCGCTTCGATACCGCCAACCCCCCAACCCACAATCCCCAGGCCATTGATCATCGTGGTGTGCGAATCGGTCCCCACCAGCGTGTCGGGGTAATAGAGCGTAGCCGTTCCCGCGTCGATGGAAGCTGCGGACGACAAAACCCCCTTGGCGAGGTATTCCAGGTTAACCTGGTGAACGATCCCGATACCCGGCGGCACAACCTTAAAGGTGTCGAAGGCTTGCATGCCCCACTTGAGAAATTGGTAGCGCTCGCGATTGCGGCGAAATTCCATCTCGAGGTTTTGGCGCAAGGCCTCGGCCGAGCCGAAAAAGTCCACCTGCACCGAATGGTCCACCACCAAATCCACCGGCACTAGCGGTTCAATCAGCTTGGCGTCCCGGCCCAGCCGCGCCACGGCCGAACGCATCGCCGCCAGATCCACGAGCAGCGGCACGCCCGTGAAATCCTGCAACACGATGCGCGCCACGACAAAGGGGATCTCCTGTGTGCGCGCGGCTTTGGGCTCCCATTGGGCCAGCTCGCGCACGTTCTGCTCCGATACTCGCTGGCCATCGCAATTGCGGAGGACCGATTCGAGCACAAGCCGCAACGAGACCGGCAGTTTGGAGACCGGCCCGACCCCCGCCTTTTCGAGCTGGGGGAGCGAATAGAAAACCCCTGGCTGGCCGTTGCCCGGATCAAAGTTCTGCCGTGTGCCAAATAGGTTATGCGCCTTGCTCATTTGTTTTAAAATCGTTCCGTTCGTGCCTTCCCGCAATTCATGAGATACCCGCCCAAACGCCCTTTCGCAAGCCCGCCGATGACCACCACGACCACCTTGCTGGCAGAAACCATTTGACAGAGAGGGATTTAATGGGCAAAATAAACATCACTAACATTAGTGATTTACTTATGATTACGACCGAGGCTCCGAAATTGAGCCGAAATGAGGGGTTAAAAGAGGGTTGCCCCCTATTGCAGGGGACCATCGCCCAGACCCTGGCCAATGCAAGCGCGGACCGGTTTTCCGAGGACGATTACGAATTTCTGAAGTTTCACGGGATTTACCAGCAGGACGACCGGGACCAGCGCAAAGTGGCCAAGCATTACATGCTGATGGTTCGCACGAAATTTCCTGGGGGCGTCCTGTCCGGGGCGCAATACGTGGCCTGCGACGAGTTAGCCTCCACGTATGCGAACAATACCTTGCGCATCACGACGCGGCAGGATTTTCAGTTTCACGGCATCGTTAAAGCCAACCTGCGGCAGACCATGAGACACCTGAACGACGCCCTGATTTCGACGGTTGCGGCCTGCGGCGATGTGGAGCGCAACGTGATGGCTCCGCCCACCCCCGCCACCAGCCCACTCGTGGACGAAGTGTTGGGCCACGCCCGCCGGCTCTCGCAACTGCTGGCGCCGAAAACGCCTGCCTATCATAGTATCTGGCTCGAAGGCCAGCCGTTGAATCTGAACGACTCGGCGAATGCCAACTTTGTTGATCCCCTTTACGAAAAGCGCTATTTGCCCCGCAAGTTCAAAACCGCTTTTGCGATTCCGCCACTCAACGACATCGACATTTACACCAACGACCTGGGCTTTGTGGTCATCGCCCCGAACGGCCGGCTCGAGGGTTACGACGTGCTGGCAGGAGGGGGAATGGGAATGTCCCATGGCAACGCGCAAACGTTCCCGCGTTTGGCGGATTCCATCGGCTTCGTCGGCCCGGAGCATCTGGAGGCGGTGGCCAAAGCTGTCATCACCCTCCATCGGGATTTCGGGGATCGCACTAACCGCAAGCACGCGCGCCTGAAATACGTGCTCGAAGATCGGGGAGTGGAATGGTTCCAGGCTGAACTGGAACGGCGGGCGGGCCTCAAGCTCCAACCACCGCGCCCGTTTGAATTCACTAAGCAAGGCGACCTGCTCGGCTGGCGCCACCAGACCAACGGCCATTACTTCCTGGGCTTGTTCGTCGAGAATGGACGCATCAAGGACGCTGACGGCTACCGGCTTAAAACCGGTCTGCGCCAGGTAATCGAGCGTTTCCAACCCGAGGTGCGCCTGACCGCCTCGCAAAACCTGCTGCTGGTTAACGTCCCGGCCGAGCAGCGCCCTGAAATCGAGCGGCTGCTCGGTGAACATGGCGTCTCGGCCAGCAACCCATTCAGCCGGACGCGCCTGGCTTCAATGGCCTGTCCCGCCCTGCCGACCTGCGGCTTGGCACTCGCGGAATCCGAGCGCGTGATGCCTGACTTGCTGACGCGGGTCGAGGCTTTGCTAACCGAACTGGGGTTGCAATCCGAGGAACTGATCGTTCGGATGACCGGCTGCCCGAATGGTTGCGCCCGGCCCTTCATGGCGGAAATCGCCTTGGTCGGCAAGGGGCCGAATAAGTATCAGCTCTACCTGGGCGGCAATGAACCGGGCACACGGCTCAATCGCCTTTACAAAGACGTAGTCAAAGGGGATGAGGTCATCAACGAGCTGCGTCCCCTCCTCGCACGCTATGGCCGAGAACGCCAAAACGGGGAGCGCTTCGGCGATTTTTGCCACCGCGTGCTGTGGCAGGCGGAACCCGAACCGGTGGAAGCTGCGACAGGTTAGGCTAATGCAAAGGGGCAGCCTTTCCTACGCCCGCCGCTCCTGAAGGATGGCGGGAGAACATTTTACGATCCCTTGAACTCGTCAGACCAGATCCTTACCCCGGCTGATATCAAAGCCCTGGACGCGCAGTTTAACGCCCAGACTACCGAAGAGGTGCTGAACTGGACGTGGCAGCGATTCGGTGCGCGCGCGGCCATTGGCACGAGCTTTCAAGGCGCAGGGTTGGTCATGATCCACCTGGCCAAGCGCAGCCGGTTGCCCTTCCCTGTGTTCACGCTCGACACCGGCTTGCTTTTCCCGGAAACCTTGGCTCTGAAGCAGCGGCTGGAACAGTTCTTCGGACTGGCCATTGAATCGCTTACCCCTGACCTCACCGTGGATGAACAGGCCGACATTAACGGGCCGGAGTTGTGGAAGCGCGACCCCGACTTGTGCTGCACCATCCGCAAGGTGATGCCGTTGCGAGACAAGCTCTTGGACCTCGATTGCTGGGTCACCGGCTTGCGCCGCCAGCAATCCGACTCCCGCTCCCAAATCGGCATCATCGAGCTTTACGCGTTCGACGAAGCCTCCGGCCGGGACATCGTCAAGATCAACCCCATGGCTAATTGGACGCGAGAGGCCGTATGGAATTACATTCGCGAGCAGGGCATTCCCTACAATCCCTTGCACGACCAGGGCTACGGATCGATTGGCTGCGCCCCCTGCACGCGCCGCACGCGCAACGGCGAAAATGAGCGCGCCGGGCGTTGGACGGGCTTCAACAAGGTCGAATGCGGCATCCACACTTTCATGCCCAAGAAAGTCGATTTCCAGATATGACCATGGACTACCTCTCGAAGCTCGAGAACCAGAGCATTTATATTCTGCGCGAGGCCTTCAACAAGTTTGACCACCTCGCTATGCTCTGGAGCATCGGAAAGGATTCGACTGTGCTCCTGTGGCTCGCACGCAAGGCCTTCTTTGGCCATGTGCCCTTCCCGCTCGTGCATGTCGATACCACCTACAAGATTGAGTCGATGATCCAATACCGGGACAAGCTCGTGCGCGAGTGGAAACTTGAGCTGATTGTCGGTAAGAACGAAGCGGTCCTCAAAAGCGGCGTCACCTATCCCAACGGCAAGGCCACGCGCGTCGAATGCTGCGGCACCCTCAAAAAGGACGCGCTCAAGCAGGTGTTGGACCAGCACCATTTTACCGGCGTGATTGTCGGCGTGCGCCGGGACGAAGAACCCACCCGCGCCAAAGAGCGGTACTTCAGCCCGCGCGACAAAAACATGGAGTGGAACGTCGAGGACCAGCCGCCGGAATTCTGGGACCAGTTCAAAACCGATTTTGAAAAGGGTACGCACATCCGGATTCATCCCCTGCTGCACTGGACCGAATTGAATGTGTGGGAATACATCGAGCGCGAAAACATCCCCGTGATTCCCTTGTATTTTGCCAACGGCCATGGGGAGCGTTACCGCAGCTTGGGATGTGCGCCCTGCACCTTCCCCATCAAATCCAACGCCAAGACCGTGCGCGAAATCATCGAGGAACTGCGCGTCACCAAGACCTCGGAACGCTCCGGCCGCGCTCAAGATAAAGAGAGCGAGGATGCCTTCGAAAAGCTCCGCCGCGACGGTTACATGTAAAATCCCACCATGAGTGAACCCTTGGCCGCGCCCATTATAGCAACTACCGCAGAGTCTGCAGCCCCGCCGCTTAACGGCCACCCGTCTGCGGCCGAACAATTACGCATTGTCATCGTCGGCCATGTGGACCACGGCAAATCGACCTTTGTGGGCAGGCTGTTCTACGACACAGGCTCCCTGCCCGAGGGCAAGCTCGAACAACTTCAAGGGATCGCCCAACGCCGCGGCGTCCCCTTCGAATGGGCCAACCTCATGGACGCCTTGCAGGCCGAACGCGACCAGAACATCACTATTGACACAGCGCAGATTTGGTTCCGGACACCAAAACGCCAATACGTGATCATTGATGCTCCAGGCCACAAGGAATTCTTAAAGAACATGATCACCGGAGCGGCCAGCGCGGAGGCAGCTCTGTTGCTCATCGACGCCCACGAGGGAGTGCAGGAGAATTCGCGCCGGCATGGCTACCTGCTCAACCTGCTGGGCATCCGTCAGATCGCCGTGCTGGTCAACAAGATGGACCTGGAGGACTATCGCGAGGAGCGTTTCCACCAGATCGAGACCGAATATCGCGCCTGGCTCAAGAGCATCGGCGTCGAGCCGAAAATCTTCCTTCCCGTGGCGGCCAAGCATGGCGACAACATCGCCTCGCGGAGCGCCAATATGCCGTGGTGGCGCGGCCCGACGGTCGTGGAGACCCTCGATGCTTTTCAGGTTGCCGAGCCGCCGAGCCATCAACCCCTGCGCCTTCCCATCCAGGACGTTTACCGCTTCGACGAGCGCCGCATCCTGGCTGGCCGCGTCGAAGCTGGCTCGATCAAGGTCGGCGACCGGTTGGTATTTTCGCCCACGAACAAAACGAGCACGGTCAGGAGTATCGAGCGGTGGAACGCGCCACCGAGCGAAAGCGCTTCGGCCGGTGAATCCGTCGGCATCACGTTGAGCGAGCAGGTCTTCGTCGCCCGCGGCGCTGTGGCCGCCCTCGAGAGCGCCCCGCCTTTCGAGTTGTCGCGCTTCAAGGCCCGGTTGTTCTGGCTGGGCAAAGACCCGTTCACCAAGGGGCGCAGCTACAAGCTTAAGCTGGCCACCCAGGAAGTCGATTGTTCGATCGAAACCATCGAGAAGGTCATCGATGCCTCGACCTTGGAGAAGGTCTCGCGCCGGGAAAACGAAATGTTTGTGGGCCGCCACGAGGTCGCCGAGTTGACGCTGCACACGCACAAACCCGTCGCTTTCGACATTCACAGTGACGTGGCGGCCACCGGACGTTTCGTCATCGTCGATCGCTTCAACGTCGCCGGCGGGGGCATCATTGCCCCCGACAATTATCCGCGCCGCACCCACGACGCCAACACCAAGAGCGACAATATTTATTGGAGCCGCGGCAAGGTAACGTCCGGACAGCGGGAGTTGCGCAACGGACATCTGGGCTGCGTGCTCTGGCTCACGGGCCTTTCCAGCTCCGGCAAATCAACCATCGCCACCGATTTGGAGCGTGAATTGTTCAACCTGGGCCGCCAGACCTACGTGTTGGACGGCGACAATATCCGCCACGGGCTGGGCTCCGACCTGGGTTTTTCCCCCAAAGACCGCACCGAGAACATCCGCCGCATCGGCGAAGTCGCCAAACTCTTCGCTGATGCGGGCGTGATCTGCATTACGGCTTTCATCTCGCCGTACCGCGAGGACCGTGAACTGGTGCGCAAAATCCTGCCTCCGGGCCGGTTCGTCGAGGTGTACGTCAACGCGCCGTTGGAAGTGTGCGAGCAGCGCGACCCGAAGGGGCTCTATGCCAAAGCCCGGGCCAAACAGATCAAGGAGTTTACCGGCGTCTCGGCGCCCTACGAAGAGCCGCTGCAGCCTGAGATTGAGCTGCGCACCGATCAATTGACGGTCATGGAATCCGTCACCCGCATCTTGGAGTACCTCCAGTCGCAGGAACAGGACACTGCGGTCTCGATCTAATCCTCAAGTTTGACTCGGACTACGGGAGCGGCGATTTCGGGCAGGAGTTTGACGTAATGGCTACGAAGAATTTCGGCAAGCTCGGCAATTGCTGCTGGCCTCTCGGACGGGATCGAAAGGTTGCTACGCTGACCGGGATCTCTAATAAGTTTTTCCGCGGGCGGGTGTGGCTTGGGCCTTGATTGAAGAGACTACCTGGGCTTGGCCGCGGTGAGGTAGGCGATAGCATCCCGCTCGACCAGCGCTCCGGATTCGACCAGCGGGCGGAGTCCTTCCTCAAATTGCCTTTGCTCCTCCTCGCCGAACTGCGCAGCAAAGATCTCCCGAAGGGTTAATGCGTGCGGACGGGGAGCCGTGTCGAGGTAGGCTTCCCAGGACATGGCGGCAGCCCTGCGGACATCGATGTGCAGCTCGAGATGGATCTCGCCAAAGCCTGCCTGCTGACAAAGGCCCACCAAATCCCGCTCGGTGAAGTTGGTGAGTGGATTGCGGCGGATCTCCTTGGTCGTGGATGGGAGTTGAGCGGCTCTCCAGCGTTGATGGAGTCGGTTTAGTGCGTGCTTGGCGTCCGGAGGCCGGCCTTCCAGCCAGCGGGTGAGCGCGGCCAGTTGCAAGGCGTCATCCTGGAAGATCGGCTCGCCGATCGAGATGCGACCGGCGGGCTTAAGCACCCGGTGAAACTGGCGGACGGCAGCGGCTTTGTTGGGGACATAGGCCAGCACGGCGCGAGTGGTTAGAACGTCGGCCGAGTGGTCGGCGATGCCGGCGAGTCGCTCGGCTGGGGTTTGCAGAAAGGAGCAGCGATCGCGCAGGCCGCGCGCCAGGGCGGTTTGCTCGGCCCGGCGCAACAGGGGCGCGGACACATCAGCCAAAACGACTTGCAAGGACCGACCGACTCGTTCGAACGCGCCGAAGGAAATTAGACCGTCCCCGGCGCCCACGTCAACCAGGACCATCCCGGGCGAAAGCCTCGCCCCGTCAAGCACACGGTCACGGATTCGCTCGACTTGGCCGCGAATTACGCACTCGTGGTCCGGATCTCCTCCGTGCCGACGTTGGAGCAGCCACTCCGACCAGGGGTCACTTGAGGGGCTGGCGTCTTGAGCGGAGGTCAGTGGACGGGGCCCGCTGGCAAGACCCATGCTGCCACCTGGCGTCGCGTCCCAAGACTCTAAGGCAGGTGGATCAGGCCTTGGCATCCAAAGCCGGTCGGTCGCTATTCGCGGCTTGTTGACGGGCCAATTTCCGTATGGCCTGCTGATCACCCTTGGCGGCTTCGGCTTTGGTCTGGGCGGCGGTTTCCAACGCTTCCTGTGTGGCCGCTGCCATCGTAGATGTAATGTTTCCGACGTTCATTGTTGATGCTTCTGTTGTGTGTTCGTTGGCCGTCGTTCAATCGACGGTCTTCAAGAGCATCGGCAGAAACCGGGGGGACTTGAGGAGGAAAGCGCAAGAATCGCCAGAACGGGCTTTGCTGAGTCGAGTCGGTTATCCTGCTGATCATTGCAGGGAGCCCTTACTCTTCAGGAGAAAATTGCTGTCGCTGATGGTGAAGAGACGCTCGGCGATATCGTTAAGCGCCAAGCGGGTGGTCTCGAAGCGCTCGGAGAGGGTATTGAAGATCTTGGCGACATCATAGCGTTGGGCCAGGCAATGATCGCTGGCCACCCGGAATTGCGTGCGGCCCACGCCCTCGTAATATTTCAGATCCGGGAAGCCACGCGTCTCGGCTCGCGACTGGATTCGCTCGGGGAAAACCCCGCTGAGAAACAGCGAATAATTACCCATATAGACCCGAATGAAAAAGCTCGTCCGGTCGTCGGCGGTCCTCAGCGCCGCGAGCATCTCGAAGAAGTAACTAAGGGGACTTGATTGGCCGGGAACCACGCAACGAGCACGTTCGGAGGAAGCAAACTGGGTGAGCACTTCGGCCACATAATCCGCCACGGCCCGGTCCTGAAGGTCGGAACGGCGGAAAACCTGCCGGACGAGGATGTAAAAATAGAACCGGGTGGAGACGCGGAGGCAGCCCTGGCGTTCGAGCAGCGCGTGCAACAAGGCCTCATCATCCAGGATCAAGTCGCGGGATTCCTCATCCGCCAGCAATTTGACCAGGCACTCAGCGGTCCCAATTTTTCGCCCGAGCACCGACAGAATGAAGTCGATGTCCTCGGCGGCGAACTGAACTCTGCAGTTAGCTTGAATCATCTTCATCATCTGTCCTGCAACTTCGCTTGACCGAGCGGGCCTGAGCGCCTTTTTCCGGCGCCTTAGCCGTGCCTTGATTTAGGCTTCTGACCAAATATAAAGCAAAATCGATACCAAGCAAAGATGTTTCTAATCAGGCTAATCAGGCCCTCGGTTCATTGGGGTTGTAACCCTAAATTGTCGGTTTTTATCCAGCCGCCGGGACCGCAGGCAGTTCGGCGGAATGGCCTGTTCTGCCACTTGTGCGAATTTTCAGCCAGCGCAGCGGGGACGTGGGTGGGGATTTAGCGCGGACTCGCGGCGGCGGCTACGCATTTCGCTCGACCGGCGCTGCAAAACCAGCAAGGTTGGGCGTGAGATGGACTCGGTCAGTGCCAGAATCCCCACCCGCTCCCGCCGCCAGGCCATGGAATGGAGCTTGGTGCTGATCAGCCAGGGGATCGGGACTACGATCGACCGCGACCCAGAGGGCGGGGGGTGGGGACTGCGTGTCGATCCTCAGGACTATGCTAAAGCGCTTCAGACCCTTCGCCAGTACAAGGTTGAGAATCGCCATTGGGGCTGGCGCCAGGAAATCATTCGGCCGGGGTTCCTGTTCGATTGGACCAGTCTGGGCTGGGTCTTGTTAGTCCTGGGTTTCTATTGGGTCCAGGGCCGCACGGCGTTGGAGCAGGCGGGTGTGATGGACAGCACGGCGGTGGCGCGGGGCCAATGGTGGCGGCTCTTCACGGCGGTTTGGCTCCACGCGGACGTCTCCCATTTGGCTTCGAACGCCACTTTCGGCTTTGTCTTGCTTGGGCTGGCGATGGGCCAATACGGCACGGGACCAGCGTTGCTGGCGGCTTATTTCGCGGGGGCGGTGGGCAATCTGGCGGGTTGGATCGTCGCCTCTGGGCCGCACCGCAGCCTGGGTGCCTCAGGCATGGTGATGGGCAGCCTTGGTCTCCTGGCCGTCCAATCTTTCCCGTTGTGGCGGAAAACGCCGCACGCGCGGAAATTCATCTTAACCGGCCTTTGCGGGGGTGTCCTGCTCTTTGTTCTACTCGGATTGGGTCCTGAAACCGACATCGTGGCCCACGTGGGCGGATTCGTCGGGGGCCTGGTCCTGGGCGGAGTGATGGCCCTGCTTGACAAAGTGTTAAAACGGCCAGGCATCAACTTGGCGTGCGGCCTGATTTTTCTCTTGCTGACCGTGCTCCCTTGGTGGCTGGCGGCGGCCAATGCTTAAGTTTTGAATATTGATTGCCAACCCAGTACGCTCGGCCCGCTATGAGCACTGCAAACGATGCGCCGCGGCTCCCGCTTCGTTTTTTCCTGGCCGCCGCCTGCCTGGCACTAAACTGCGCTGCCGCTTCTGGCCCTGATGCTCGTGGCGGCCAGTTCTTGGGTTTCAAGAGTCTTTCGGGGTTCGAAAAGAGCCCCGGCCTTGAGCCGCACGAGATTGTCCTGACCTCACCGGTGATCGTCGCGCGCATCCAGTTCAACCAACTGGTCGCTTCCTGGAACGTAACGACCAGCGCCTGCCTCAAGGTCGAGGCGCGCGCGATTTATCCTGCTGGGCCAACCAAATATTACACGCTGGGCTCGTGGTCGAGCGATCCGGCCCGCTGGCCCCGTGAGAGCCTTCCTCATCAAAAGGATTCGGACGGGGACGTTTTGACCGACACCCTCGTACTGAATCGTCCTGCCGATCGAGTCCAACTTCGCCTTACCTTGGCAGGCCCGGAGGCCACCCCGCCGAAAATCAAGTTCCTCGCGTTGTGTCTCACCGATACTAATGCGGCGCCGCCGGCACTGCCGCCGAACCGAGCCGCGTGGGGCCGGACAATCCCCGTGCCCTTGCGGTCGCAGATGAATTATCCCAACGGCAAAGTCCTATGCAG
>Ga0209517_10003669_pt1 | contig 20637 bp, 18 predicted proteins | sample PeaSoiMetSII2010_FD_187695 | JGI IMG/M metagenome (GOLD analysis project Ga0209517, IMG submission 187695) | Peat soil microbial communities from Weissenstadt, Germany - SII-2010 (SPAdes) (version 2) | ecosystem: Environmental > Terrestrial > Soil > Wetlands > Peat | place: Germany...
GCGGATCGTCGCCAACCGTCTGGAGTTTCGCGATGGCACGGCGACCGGCAGGCTGCGCGAGCCGGTGATCCGCCCGCGCGGCGCCTTTGCTCCCTTCCGGGAAAACATGCCCGACGGCCGGCGAGCTCCGAAGACGCTGGCCCGCCACCTTGACATTTCTCTCGAAGCGCTGCGGGCGGCAGCGATTCCGGCCGATCGTGAGGTCGTCGCGCCCCAGCGGCCCATCGTGCATTTTGATGGGCAGAAACCGTCGCAGGGCTTCTCGGTTCGCCGGGCGTTCTCGCGCAAGCACGTCATGCTCATCGGCGTCACCGGCTTCATTGGCAAGGTCTGGCTAGCCAACACGCTCCTGGATCTGTCTGAGGTCGGACGGATCTACCTGCTGATCCGCCGCCAGAAATCGAATCCGGCAGAACGCCGGTTCGAGAAGATGATCGAAGAATCGCCCGTCTTCGATCCGCTGTTTGAACGCCACGCCGACAACCTGCCCAGATTTCTGCGCGACAAGGTCGAAGTGGTCGAAGGGGACGTCACCCAGCCGGGCCTCGGGCTGAGCGCCGAGGCGACCCTGCACTTGCAGAAGAATCTCGATCTGATCGTGAACAGTTCGGGACTGACCGATTTCAATCCCGACCTGCGCGATGCCCTGGCCACCAACACCGATGCCGCGGTGAATATCCTCGAATTCGTGCGCTCGGCAGATCATGCCGGATTGCTGCATCTTTCCACCTGTTACGTGGCTGGAGAACAGGATGGGCGAGTCGGCGAAAAGCTGACTCCCAACTACAATCCGCGCGGTTTGGCCGGTTTCGATGCGGAGTTGGAATGGAACGTACTGCATGAATTGATCAAGCAGGCTGAGGCGCAATCGGAAAGCGAGGAAGTCACCTCGGGATTGCGCAAGCAGGCGCTGGCCAGGGAGCATGCCGCGAAAGGCCTCCAGGGCGCTGCGCTGGAAAACCAGATCCGCAAGAACCGGGTCCGCTGGTTAAAAACCTACCTCAGCGAAGCCGGGACGCGGCGCGCCAAGGAACTGGGCTGGCCCAACACTTATACCCTGACCAAGAGTCTGGCCGAGTCGCTGATCGCCAAGCGGGGCGCGGGGCTGCCCATTGCCGTGGTGCGCCCCGCGATCGTCGAAACCTCCGTGGCGAAGCCTTTTCTGGGATGGAATGAAGGCATCAACACTTCGGCATCACTCTCCTATCTGCTAGGTACGTATTTCCGGCAATTGCCAACGAATGAGAGCAAACGGCTGGACATCATTCCGGTGGATGCGGTCTGCGCCGGCATGACTCTGGTCGCCGCCGCCGTCATGGAGAGACGGCACGACCCGCTTTACCAACTGGCCACGTCCGTAACCAATCCGTGCGACATGGGCCGGTCCATCGAATTGACTTCGCTGGCGCACCGCAAACACTACCGCGCGCAGGAAGGGCTGGAATCGTGGCTGCGCCTGCGGTTTGACGCGATTCCCGTTTCCAAGACGCGCTATAACCGCATGTCCGCTCCAGCGCAAAAAGCGATCGTGAAATCCATTCAGCGCATTATGTCGCCGCTGCCCCTGCGGAAGGCGCCGCTGGTGAAAGCGGAGCGCAGCCTGGAGCGTGTGGAAAAACTGATTGAACTCTTTGAGCCGTTCATTTTGCTGAATGAACATGATTTCGCCGCCGAGAACATCGAGAAACTCGCGCACGCGCTCGTGCCCGAAGAGCGCGAGGTTTTTGACTACGACACGCGCTCGCTCGACTGGTGGGAGTACTGGATCAACATTCACATCCCGGCCCTGCGCCGCTGGACGTATCCATTGATTGAAGGCCGGCCCCTGGAGGCGCGGCCCCCTCGCAACTTTCAACTTGCGCCCGCAAACGGAGACGCCGTGAAGACCGGGACCAACGGAGCAACGTGGCGATATTCCTGACGGGTTCGACCGGATACATCGGCGCGCACGTAGCCGCCAATCTCCTCGAAGGGCACGGCGCTTCGCTGAACCTGCTAGTGCGGGCGCGCGATCCGGGGGAAGCCCAACTACGCTTGTGGCGCGCCCTGCAGTTGCATCTGGATTTTCCCCACTTCTTCGAGCATCTGCAGACCAAAGTGCGAGTGTTTTGCGGGGATCTGACGGCGCCCGGTTTTGGTTTGAACCGGGACGACTACGATCGCCTGGTTCACACCACCGATTCCGTCATTCACTGTGCCGCGTCGCTGAATCGCAAGTCGGAGAAGAGCTGCCTGAATGTGAACCTGCGCGGCACGCTCGAAGTACTCACGCTGGCGCGGCACGCGGAGCATTATCACGGTCTGCGGCGCTTCAGCGAGGTCAGTACCGTAGCCGTGGCGGGCAAGCGCAAGAACGAAGTGGTGACCGAAGACGCTGCCATCGAGTGGGACCGTTCCGACTATGATCCCTACGCCCGGACCAAGAAATTCTGCGAGCACATGACGCGGGTGCTCCTGCCCGACACACCCAAGACGGTCTTCCGTCCGAGTATTGTGCTGGGCGACAGCCGCCATGCCGCGACGACCCAGTTCGACATGGTCAAGGCGTTCGTTTTCCTGGCGGGCCTGCCCGTGCTTCCGTTTCGTTCCACCGACCGGATTGACATTGTAAACGTGGATTTTGTCGCCGACGCGATCGCCACCTTGCACCAGAAAGACCAGCCCAAGTACGACACCTATCATCTTTCTTCGGGAACAGCCTCGCAGACATTCCGCCAGTTGACCGGGGCCCTGGCCATCGCGCAACAGAAGCGCGCTCCGCTCTTCCTGCCATTTACGGAGAAGCCGTTTTCCGGATCGGTGAATTTCCTTTCCGGTCGCAAAGGATCGCTCGGCTATGGCGCTTCGCTGATGAAAGTGTTCATGCCTTACTTGGTGTGGAACACGGTCTTCGACAACACGCGCGTGACGTCTGAACTGGGACGCAGGCCGGTCCCGTTCTCCCAGTACAGCTTTCCTCTGCTGAAATTCAGCCGTGAGAATCATTTCGAGTACAAGTACCAGCCCTGGCCCGCCGCCTCAGGAGGTACTGTCGCATGATGGATTTTGTTCTGGAAGCCTGGGTCAGCAGCAACATTGAGCGCGCCAAAGCCAGATGGATGCTCGGATCAGGAAAATCGTGGCAGCCGGGCGAAAAACTGAAGCTGCTTTTTGCCGGCTACAACGGCACGCGCAACATGGGTTCTGATGTTCGTGTGGAGGAAATGCTGCGCCAGATCCGCCATATTTTAGGCGCGGAGCAAGTTGAGTTCAGCGTGATGAGCCAGAACTTCGACTTCTCGAAGGGATATTTCGAGGGCACGCAGCAGGTGCATCTGCCGGATATCTTTCCGCCGTTTCTTGCCAACGAAGTGCCGAAGCATCACGGCGTTGTGGCCTGCGAAGGTTCCATGTTCAAGAGCAAGTTCGCCAACGCGCTGACCACGATGATGATCGGATCGCTGGGCATCGCCGCCGTGCAGAACAAGCTCTCGGTCGGCTACGGTGCGGAAGCGGGCCAGATGGACCCACTGCTGGCCAAAATGTGCGGCCGTTATTGCAGGAATTCTCTGGTGATTACGCGCAATGAAGAATCGCGCACAGTATTGCGCGAGTTGGGAGTCCCAACCGAATTGGGCACCGACACCGCCTGGACCTTCGAGCCCAGCCCGGCGGAGTACGGACAAAGTGTTCTGCGGCAAGTTGGATGGGACGGGCGCACTCCCGTGCTGGTGGTGTGCCCAATCAATCCGTTTGAATGGCCGGTGAAGGCGTCGGTCGCGAAGTACGCGTTGCACAGTCTGACCGGAGCCTACAAAGACAGCCATTACCGCACGGTTTACTTTCATAACTCCGGCCCGGCGGCCGACCGCGCCTACCAGCATTACCTGACTGCCATCGCCAATGCCGTGGATGCGTTCCGCAAGCGCAGAAACGTGTTCGTCGTTCTCGCGGCGACCGAGCGCCTGGATGCGCGTCCGGCTAATCGCATCGCAGAGAAGCTCGGCGGCGTTCCAGTTCTGACCTCCGGTCAATACAGCATGTATGAACTGGTCAGCATCCTGCGCGCTTGCCACATGATGGCTTCGTCGCGCTATCACGGCATTGTGACCTCCATGCCGGCGCTCGTGCCATCGGCGGGCATCACTATGGACGAGCGCATCCGTAACCTGATGCGCGAACGCGGGCATCAGGAATTGCTGATGAATGTGGACGATCCAGATCTTGAGTCGCAGTTGCTTGCGGTTTTGGAGAAGCTGGCCGCGGAAGGCGAGCGGATCGCCGACGGGATTGCGCGCACGGTAGTCAAGAATCTGAAGGTAATGGCTCGGATGGGCATTTATTTTGAGGAAGAAGTTCAGCGGCGGTATCCCGATTTCCCCACCCGCCGGGGCGAGTGGAGTTGGGAAGATTACCTGCCGCCCATGAGCGCCTCATTGCGTCAATTGGCCGCGGCGTATAACTAGAGCGGTTCCACAATGGGTGTCGGCTATGTTGAAAGGGCACGCCTTCAGGCGTGCCGAAAAGGGTGACCAAACGACTGCGGCTTTAGCCGCTGAGGGAGTGAGCCCTCAGGGCCTAAAGGCCGACCGCTCGTGGCTTCTGTCGGCGTGGTTGAAACCACGCCCTTTCAAGTCGGCTCGCACCAACTTTGGAACCGCCGTCAATAGCAGCACGAATCTCTATGCCTTTCGTCGGGGAAATATTTTCGCAACTCAAAGCCGCGGCTGACACCACGGTGCTCGCGGAAATCCGCGACGGACAGGTCACGGGAGTGACGGGCAGCGAGCTGCTTGAGTTGATACGCAGGGCGCGGACGTTCCTTGCCTCGAAGGGACTGAAAAAAGGCGACCGCTGCGGGCTGCTGGCCGCAAACAGCATCCGTTGGGTAGCGCTGGACCTGGCCGCGATGGCCGAGGGGCTGATTGTTGTGCCGTTGTACTTCCGGCAAGCCCCTGCGGAATTGGTGGCGATGGCAAAAGACAGCACGCCCTCGCTGATCTGTTTCGGCGACGCAATCTTGCGCGACGGAATCCGGCAAAACTGGCCCGGCGCGCCGCCGCATTTTCTATTTGACGAAATCTTTGCCGGGGTCGAGGGAGTTCAGTTGGATCGCCCGCAAGTGCGGGATACCGATCCGGTCACCATCATCTATACGTCGGGCACGTCCGGGGAGGCCAAGGGCGTGGTGCTTACTGCGGCCAACGTCGGGTTCATGCTGCGTTGCACGTCGGCGCGGCTCGACCTGCTGATGACGGGCCGCTCGGGCCGGGACCGGATCTTCCATTACTTGCCGTTCAATTTTTGTGCGTCCTGGATCGCTGTGCTGACCTTCATCCTGCGCGGAAGCCTGGTGACTCTGAACACTGATTTGACGAAGATTCCCAGCGACATGCCGACCGTAGCGCCGCACTACTTCCTGAACGTCCCACAATTGCTCGAGCGTATGCGCCGCGCCGTTGATGAGCAGATCGCACAAAAGGGCGGCATCGTGCAGGCGATCTACTCGCGAGCCAGAGCCGCGTGGACACGGAAGAAGACGGGCCAGTCGAAGCCCGCCGATGCGCTTTGGCTTTGGGTGGGCGCGACCCTTGTCTTTCCCGCGATCCGCAAGAAGATGGCGGGCGAGAATCTGAAAGCGCTGATCTGCGGCTCGGCGCCGCTCACCCCGGAGACTCAGGACTACTTCAACATGCTCGGCATCCCCGTTTTGCAGGTCTACGGGTTGACCGAAACGACCGGCATCTGCACCATGGAAGATCCCAACCATCCTGTGCCCGGCCGCGTCGGGCCAGCGATTCCCGGCATCGAGATGAGGCTCGGCGAGAATGACGAAATCGTTGTGCGAGGGCCGAACGTCTTTCCGGGCTATTGGAACCGGCCGCAGCAGACGGCGGAGGTGCTCCGCGATGGATGGTTCCACACGGGCGATCAGGGCGAAATGGACGCCTCCGGAAACTGGCGTATCGCAGGGCGGATCAAGAACCTGGTCGTTCTCGGCTCTGGCCACAAGATCGCGCCCGAAACCATTGAAGATGAGATCATTCGCCATCTCCCCGGTGCGCCGCAGGTCGTCGTGGTCGGCAATGGCCGCGGATATCTTTCTGCCATCGTCACTGGAAACGTAACTGGCGAACAGGTGCAAGCCGCTCTCGATGCCGTCAATCCGGGATTCCCGCACTATAAGCGGGTGCGTGCGTTCTGTTTGCGGCCAGAGCCTTTCTCCATCGAAAATGGTATGTTGACGGCAAACGGGAAGCTGAAGCGCGATTTGATTTCGGCGCGCATGAAAAACGAGATCGAAGACATGTATCGCGTAAAACAGGCGGTGTAGGGTCAGGGAGTTGGCCGCGAGAGGAGCCATATCGAGCGTGAAGCAATTCAAGGGTCAGGCGCTATCGTGGGAACTCAGCAACGGGGTCATCGAGCTGGCGCTCCATCGCGAGCCCTGCAATGAACTGGGATCGCTGTCGCTGGGGGAGCTCGAGAAGTTCGCCGCGGCGCTCGCCGATCTGGAGCGAGATGCCCACGCGCTCATCATTTACAGTGAAATGAAGTCCGGATTCTGCGCCGGAGCGGACCTGCGCGAGCTTTACGAGCGCTCGCAAGCCATGGAGATGGCAGAGGCGGTGCGCGGTGTGCGCGATTTTCTGGAGCGCATTCATCATGTGCTGAATACGCTTGACGCCGCCCCCCTGACCACGATTGCTGCGGTCCATGGGGTTACATTCGGGGGAGGATTTGAACTCGCCCTGGCTTGCGATTTGATCATCGCGGACAAGATGGCGCGCTTCTGCTTTCCCGAGCTGAGGCTAGGTCTGATTCCCGGATTCGGCGGAATCCCGCGCCTGAAGCGGGATCTGGGGAATGCGGTGGTGCGTGACCTGCTGCTGACCGGGCGCAGCTTCAACGCCTCGAAGGCGCAGCAGATCGGGCTGGTGAGCCAGGTTGTCGCGGAAGGAGAGGCGCTGCGCGCGGCACGGACCACCGCGGTCCAACTGGGAAAGTTTGCCCGTCAGACTGCCGTCACGGCCAAGAAGTTCATCAAGCCGATTCCGTATGACGAACTGCGACAGGAAATCGATCTTTTCTGCGAGCTATTCCCGCGGCCGGCGGTTCAGGCCGGGCTGAAGAGATTTGTCGAGAGCACGGATGCGCAGCCGTACTTGCCGTGATTGAAACCAAAGTGATCGAGACTAATTAAGTCCAGACTGAACTAAAATAACTGCTTATGGAGACCGCTGAGAAAACGCTGGATGAAATCCTCGCCCTCGCCGCCGCGCATTTCAAAGTGCCGCGCGAAAAACTCACTCCCGACGACGACTTCTTCAAGGCGCTCGGCATTGACAGCCTGCAGACGCTCGACTTGCTCACCAAGCTGGAAAATCATTTCCATGTTGAGTTGCCGGATTACGAACTGCAGGGCGTGACCGACTTCCGCACACTGGCCGGAAAGATTCAGGCGCGACTGTAGACATTGTTGATTGTTGATTTTTGATTGTTGATTGCCAGGGAACGTCGCTGTAGACGCGTTTCCCGCTTGTCCAATCAACAATCTACAATCAACAATCAGCAATTTTTTTATGCTCGATCTCCGCCAATATACCTGTCTGGGCGCTGCGTTAAGCGATGCGCTCGAGCGCTTCTCTTCGGAAGTCTGCCTGATCGAGGCCGACCGCGATCGCGAAAAAGTGCGCCTGACGTATTCCGACTTCAAGGAGATTGCATTGCCCCTGGCGCGGGCGTTGGAGGATGCCGATTTCGATCCCGGCGATCGCGCTGCGATCATCATGACGAATCAGTCAAAGTGGCTGATTTCGGCCTACGCGATCTTTTATTGCGGTGGGGTGGTGGTGCCGCTGGATTACAAACTCACCGCGGCCGAGCATCTGCAATTGCTCGCTCATTCCAAGGCCAAGGTGCTCATCGTCGAGTACCACCTGTGGCGGGCGCTGATGCAATCGCCAGACTTCCAAACGATCGGAACGAAGATCGTTCTGGTGACCGAAGCTCCGCTCGGCGCGGACCTGGCAGGCGCGTTCCGTTGGGAAGACTTCAAACGCAAAGGCGCGCCGGACTTTGTGATGCGGCAGAAAGAGGACATTGCCTGCATCGTTTATTCCTCGGGAACCGGCGGGCGGCCCAAAGGCTGCGTGCTCACCCACGAGAATTACCTGGAACAGTGCCGCTCGCTCACCGCGTGGTATCCGTTCTGGCCGGGCGTGCGTTATCTCAGCATTCTTCCCACCAACCACGCGATTGATTTCATGGTGGGCTTCATCGGTCCGTTCGTGTGCGGCGCGTGCGTGGTGCACCTGCGCACGCTGCGCCCGGAGTTGGTGCGCGACGCCTTCGTGCGCTACCGCATCACCTACGTATCGCTGGTCCCGATGATCGTGAAGAATCTGGAGCGCGGCCTGCGGACGAGGTTCGACGCCCTGCCCGCGTGGAAGCGTGGCTTCCTGAATACCATGATCGCCACGAACCGGCTCCTGACCCGCCGCCGGCCGAAAGTCCGACTCAGCCGCCTCCTGCTGCGGAGCGTCCACCGCGCCTTTGGAGGCGACGTGCTGGCCCTGATCACCGGCGGAGCGTTCATGGAGCCTTCGACCATGCAGTTTTTCTACGATCTCGGCATTCCCGTGGTCAACGGCTACGGACTCACCGAGGCCGGGACGGCTCTCACCCTCAACGATCTCAAGCCGTTTCGCGCCGATACTGTCGGCAAGCCGCTGCCGGGAGTCGAACTGCGCATCCTGAACCCGGACGCGGATGGTGTGGGAGAGGTGGCGGTCCGCAGCAAAACCGTCATGTCGCATTATCTGGACGATCCGGAACTTACCCTGGAGACGATCGTAGACGGCTGGCTTCTGACCGGCGATCTGGGCCGGTTTGAGCGCAACGGACATCTGCAGCTCTTCGGCCGCAAGAAAAACATGATCGTCACCGAAGGCGGAAAAAACATTTACCCGGAGGACATCGAAACCGTGTTCGATGGATTGCCGGTCAAAGAATATTCTGTGTTTGCGGCCAACTACATCTGGCCAAGGAAAGAACTGGGCCGCGAGACCCTGATCCTGGTGCTGCGCCTGGAGCAGAATCAGAAGTTCGACAGCAATCTGCTGGAAGAAATTTCCGCGCAAAACCGGCGGCTGCCCGATTTCAAGCGCGTGGGCGGATACTTGATCTGGGACAAGGATTTCCCCCGCACCGCTTCGATGAAGATCAAGCGGCAGGTATTGGCAGAGGAAATCGCGGGAACGATAGAACGCGGAAAAGTCGCAAGCCTGTAAGCGCGGTGGGTCGCGATCATTTGCGTCGCGCCAACTCGCAGGCAATCGTTATTCGATATCTCTACAACGGTCTGAGACTTGGGGCAGAACTATTTTGCAATCGTAAACCCGGCGGCCGGCGGAGGCCGAAGCCGCAAGTTGCTCGGCCCCGCGCTTGAGCGCTTGCGGGCCGGCGGCATTGCCGTTGAAGCCGCGGAGACCCGCGGCCCCGGCGAGGCCACCCGCATCGCGCATGATGCCTACCAACGCGGCGTCCGGAACTTCATCGCTGTCGGAGGCGATGGAACTTCCTATGAAGTGGTGAATGGCCTGTATCCGCAAGCCCTGACCGGCGGACGTCCTACTCTGGCTTTTTTACCGCTGGGCACCGGCAACTCGTTTCTGCGCGACTTCAGCGACCGCAGCGTAGACTACGCGCTGGAATCGCTTCTGGCTGGGCGCAGCCGCGTCTGCGATGTGATGCGTCTGCGCCACCGTGCCGGAGTTATCCACTACATCAATTTGTTGAGCATGGGCTTCTCGGCGGATGTCGCCACGCTGCGCGCCCGCCGTTTCAGCAACTGGGGAGAACTGGGCTACCTTACCTCGATTTTCCTGACGCTGGCGCGCTTCAACCGGCGCCCGTTTCCGGTTCGAGTCGAAGGACAGGCTGAATTCGACCGCCGACATTGTCTCTTCCTGACCTTCAGCAACAGCAAGTTCACCGGCGGCACCATGATGATTGCTCCCCTGGCCGAGATCAACGACGGCCTGGTGGAATACGTCCGCTGGGGCCCGATCGGGCGATTGGGCCTGATCCGCAATCTGCCCACGCTTTATGATGGCACGCACATTCAACACCCGCTCGCGGAACGCAAAGCCGTCCAGCGTGTCGAATTCAACCTGGACGCGCCCATTGACGTCATGGTGGACGGGGAAGTACTGACGCTGCATTGCGAGGAATTGGATGTGCTTCCCGGTGTGCTCAACGTGGTGGCCTAGCCCGGATTTATTCATGAGGATTGCTGCGGTTTGAAAGGGCGCGGCTTCCAGCCGCGCCGAGACGGGTTTGTCCCCTGGGGCTGAAGCCCCAACTTTTTAGGCGCCACGGCGGCGCGGCTGGAAGCCGCGCCCTTTCAAACCAACTCATAAATAATGGGGCCCAGCGCCCGTGGTATAAGAAATGAGTCATGTCTGAAGAACGAAGAAAGCGGCAGCAGGAACGCCACGGCGCTGACGAAGGCAGCGGGAATGGACGGAACTACCTCAAGTGGGGCGGCGTCCTCCTCCTGCTGGTGGCCGCATTCGTAGCGGGCCGGTACTACAGGGATCACAAATACGATGCCTTCGCGAAATGCTTGGCCGCCCGGCAGGCCAAGATGTACGGCCTTTACTGGTGCCCGCACTGCATCGAGCAGAAAGAGAAGTTTGGCGCATCGTTTCGCTACGTTCCCTATGTGGAGTGCGCCATCAAAGGCTCGAAGGAAATGGCGCCTGAATGCAAGATCGCGGGAGCGAAGTTGTTTCCCAGTTGGCAGTTTGGCACCGACCCGCCCAAGGAAGGGGTCTTGTCTCTCGAAGCGTTGAGCGACAAGACCGGGTGCAGCCTGCCGTGAGCGCGTCCGCGGATGTTCCTTCGCCGCCCGAACTGGCGCTGGCGGCAAGCAATCGAATCTTCTTTCTCCTGATCGCAGTTCTGTCAGTGGCGGGAGTGATCGTGTCGGCGATCTCGTTGCAACGTCACTACGCGAAGTCGGCGACTGAGTTCTGCGATCTCAGCCAGCAGTTCAGTTGCGACATCGTGAACCGCAGCGAATACTCGAGCCTCATGGGGATTCCGGTGGCCGGCATCGGCGTGCTGGGATACGCCGCCCTGTTGGTCTTGGCGACTTTCTGGGGGACGAGAGTCGAAACGCCCAACCGCTTGCTGGGAGCGGCAATTGCCGGGCTGGCCTTTGCCTTGTATCTGACTTATATCGAAGCGTATGTTCTGACCACCTGGTGCATTCTGTGCCTGATCTCCCTGGCGCTGATTTCCCTGATCAGCATTCTCGCCCTGGTCGTCAAACTGAGAGGTGCGCGCTCGTGATCCAGGCCAGCATTGTATTCTGATAGTGCGCTTTTCCTGATGGAAGAAACCCAGCAGACAGAGAACCCGATCGATGAAAACGCCGGCGGAGCGATATCCGTCATCCGCGCCGCGTCGGCGACCGGAGACTTGCGCCTGCACCAGTTTCATAGCCGCATCTTTCATAACACCCGCTTTCTGCGGGTGTGGCTTCCTCCCGGACACGATGATCCCGCGAACGCCGGCCGGCGTTACCCGGTGCTGTACCTCAACGATGGGCAGAACTTGTTCGAGGCAGAGACGTCGTTTACCGGCGTGGAGTGGCAGGTGGATGAAACTGCCGACCGCCTGATCCGCGAAGGCGCAATTCCGCCGATGATGATTGTCGGGCTGGATAATGCTGCCAAAGACCGCATCCGCGAGTACATGCCGCACCGCTCGCTGCATCCCATGATGCTGCGCGTGCAGGGTAGCCGCTATCCCAGTTTCCTGATGAAGGAAGTGATGCCCTTCGTGGCGCGGAATTACCGTGTCGCTTCCGGCCCGGAGAATACCGGTCTGGGTGGATCGTCTCTGGGAGCGCTCATCGCCCTTTACACCGCCCGCGTTCGCCCCTGGGTGTTTGGCCGATTGCTTCTGGAGAGCCCTTCGTTGTGGGCATCGAACCGGCAGGCGATCAAGGAGAGCCGCAACGTGAAACGCTGGCCGGAACGAATCTTTCTTGCCACCGGCACAGCGGAAATTGGGCGGGAAGATCGCGATCAGAGCGTTGTGGACGATGTGCGCGAACTTGCCGCCATCTTGCGCCGCGCGGGCCTGGACGAAAAGCGATTGAAGCTGGTCATCGAAGACGGCGGCAGGCATCACGAATCGGCGTGGGCAAGGCGTTTTCCTGAAGCGCTCACATTTCTGTTCGGGAAACTGGCAACTCCTTCATCACCGGGCTAGAGCGGATTATTGATGAGGATCGCTACGGTTTGAAAGGGCGCGGCTTCCAGCCGCGCCGACGGGCAAAAACAAGTCCGGCTTTAGCCGCTGGGGTGAGCCGTTTGCAGGCATCTGGAGAAGGAAGATGGCAACGTGTTTGTCCTCAGGGGCTAAAGCCCAATTCTCAAGCGCGCCACGCGGCGCGGCTGGAAGCCGCGCCCTTTCAAAGCACCTTCATGAATAATGCAGGCTAAAGCCCCTGCAAGAAATTAGAAGTGTATTCCTTTGCATCCTTCGCGCAGCGTTGGCGCTCTTCACGGTTAAGGGCTTCCATCATTCCAGTACGGGATCAACCTCTCGGCTCAAGCGCCAGATCACATAGACGCTGGCCATCATCGCGGTCACAGAAAGCTGGACGTGCGTCCACATGGCTAACGGTCCCAGAAGCGGCAGCATATAAGTCAGATAAAGAAGAGTCCCGAGCCGGCGAGTGAACGAATTGGGCACACGTTCTGTCAGCCAGTCGGCCAGGAGCAGAAAGGCCGGAGCCAGAATCACGAGGTCGTAGACGTTGAGGTGAGGCGCGACCAGCACCGTTGCCAGAAGCAGCGAAGAATACCGCAGAGCCAGCGGCGCGGATGGGCCGCGTCTCCAGCAGGCAATGGTCAGGCCGAGCACGGCGGCCGCGCTCAGAATGTACAAGCCCAGCGAAAAATCACGCCAGGGGATCAGCATCGTCCAGAATGTGCGCAGGCAGTGGGTCTGGTAGGGCTTGGGCTCAAGCAGAGGCAGAACTGCCGGCGCGCTGCGCAGAGCGCGGATCCATTGCCGCAGGGGATCCGCTCCGTAATAGAGAAATCCGGCGGCAAGTTGCGCCGTCGCGGAGAGGACTGCTCCCCCTAGAATCTTCCACGCGCCCAGGGATAGAAAAACGACGGCCGCGGCGAGTCCTAACTGTGGCTTGAATACCAGACAGCCGAGGACGACCCCGGTCAGGAAGTCGCGTCTTGCGCGCAGCAGAAAAAAACCCAGCGTGAAGCAGCCGAGTGCCAGGGCGGATGTCTGGCCCCAGGCAATCATGTGAAATGCTGCGGGGAATGCTGCCGCGAGAATGACGGCCGTTCCGCCGTAATCCCGCAGGTTTGGACAAGCGCGCCAGATGCTGTAGCAGCAAACGCCATAGATAACGATGCTGCAACCCCACCACAGGACCAATGCCCAGCCGTACGAGAGATGCGCGAGCGGCGCAAAGAAGAGCGAAACCTGCGGCGGATACAGCGGCAAATACCGCACGCCCGCCGCTTCCGGCACGCGCTGTACCGCCAGCACAGCCTGCGCGTTCATGTCGTACAAATCAGCCCCGCGATGCGCCATCGCGAGCGAGCCCAGGGTGTAGAGATGCAGGAAATCGGTTCCTTTGAGATTGCCGTTGCGGTCGCGCAAGCCCGGAGACGAGAGATTCCACAGGTAGAGCGACCACAAACACAGGGCCAGAATCGTCCCGTGAGCGCGCAAGCGCCGCGCCGTGAGCCAGCCGCCCGGATTGGATTCGATCACCATGAACAACCTGCACCGCGCTCGCGCCGTGACCGCGTGATTTGTACCGTTACATCACGGAGGGTAGCGCCGCCCTTCCGGCGGCTGGGAGCCCGCCCTGAGCGAAGTCGAAGGGGCGGGCGTCCTCGCCCGCCGCGCCGACGAACGGTGAGCCGGTGACGCGATAATAGTAGAAGCCCGTTGCCAGCCCGCCCACGAGCAACACCACGAAGATCGGAAGAACTACACGCGCCAAAGACTCTCTTAACGGCGGGCGATCCCGCCCCACCATCCATGCCAGCATGGCCAACGCGACGGGCAGGCGAAAAACGAAACCCTCGCAGGGGTGGCCGTTGGCCAGGATCACCAGGCCCGCAGCCAAGATCAGCGAATTGCCCACGCCCCCGCTGCCCGTCCGGTTTGGTTACTTCTGGTAGTCCCTGTGGTTGCAGGAATTTACCACTTTTCGCCATTTTGCAGGGTATCATTAGCCCTAGGCGGGCGGTGGTCCGAGCGGATACATGTACACGGAGTCAGAGGTCAACCTCTGAGAAGCCTCTTGCCTGTTATGGCTGTAAGATCATCCCCAATGATCCCGTAAGCCGCAAATAGGAGAATATCTATGGATCTTGTGCACACGCTTTGGCACGATCAGGAAGGACAGGACATTGCCGAGTATGCCGTCATGTTGGCGGTGATTTTGGTTATTGTTGTCGGAACCGTCCGGCTGATTGGCTCGAACGCAAACAACGTGTTCTCCTCCGTTGCCAGTTCCATCCCGTAACACTCCGGCCAGTACCATGGGAGGAACTATGAGTGGCCGGGAGGTGGTCGCAGTCTTCGCTGTCGAGGGAGCATCGTGAGCGAACGTGTAGGCAGCAAGAAGATAGCTGAACTCGTCGTGCCACCTGGGTTCGGAAATACCTAACAGCGGGATAAGCGCAACCCGCACCACGATCACGCTGACACCAACCAGTAACGCCGCCAGTCTCTGCCGCCGCGCCAGGCGGCCAAAGGCGCGCTCCAGGGAGTTTAAGAAATCCGGACTGCTGCTGCGGGAAACTCGCCGCCGTGCCCGGACCAGCAACAGTCCAGCCGCGGCCATCAAGAACAGTTCCACGATTACGAGCAGATTGGGAGCGAGGCGGAGGTAGAGGTTCTGCATCGTGGTGAGGCCGATCCCGCTCTACTGTACGCCAGCCGCGCGCCGAAACGAAAAGGCCTCCAACCGCTTGCGGGCGGTCGGAGGCCGGAATGCTTGCTCTAGTCCGGACTATTCATAAGGACTGGTACCCGCTTTGACAGGGCGCGGCTTCAAGCCGCGCCGACCCCGATTCAAAAAAAGTCCGGCTTTTGCCTCTGGGGCCAGCCGTTTCGAAGCACCCTAGTGCCGTTGGAAAGGACGATGGCAACGCGTTTGTCCCCAGGGGCTGAAGCCCCAATTTTTCGGGCACCACACGGCGCGGCTTGAAGCCGCGCCCTTTCAAATCAGTTTCATGAATGATGCGGGTTAGTCGCCCACCGCTTCCTTGGTGGCGACCTCCTCGAAAAGACCGTCCACAATCTGGATCATTTCGTTGTCCACGGTCCGGTTCTTGGCGATTGCTTCCTTCAGCGGGATGGAGACAATCTTGTTGGAACGCAGAGCCGCCATGCAGCCGAATTCTTCGCGATGCACCATGTCAATGGCGCCCAGGCCGTAACGCGTGGCCAGGACACGATCAAACGCGCTGGGTGAGCCGCCGCGCTGGATGTGTCCCAGGACCACCGCGCGCGTCTCAAATCCCGTACGCTTCTCGATTTCCCGGGCAAGAATATTCGCGATGCCACCCAGCTTGGCGTGACCGAATTCATCCTTGCCCATGTCCTGCAGAATGGGAGATCCGTTGCCGCTTTCGGCGGCAGACTTGGCGCCCTCGGCCACCACAACAATGGAGAAGTACCGGCCGCGCTCGTGGCGCTGGCGAATCGACTCCGCCACTTTGTCCACATCGAACGGCCGCTCGGGAAGCAGGATCGCGTCGGCGCCCCCGGCGATGCCGCTGTAGAGCGCGATCCAGCCTGCATCCCGCCCCATGACTTCAACCACCATCACGCGGTTATGTGCCTCGGCCGTGGTGTGAACGCGGTCAATGGCTTCGCAGACCACGTTGCACGCCGTATCGAAGCCGAACGTGTAATCGGTCCCGCCCAGGTCGTTATCGATGGTCTTGGGTACGCCGATGACCTTGATCCCTCTCTCGTGAAGCTTCTGCGCGACCGACAACGTGTCATCGCCCCCGATCGCGACCAGCGCTTCGATCTTGTGTTTATCAAGGGCAGCGATACAGCGGTCAATGCCATCCGGACGCTTGGAGGGATTCGTACGCGATGTGCGCAGGATGGTTCCGCCGCGGGGCAGAATGCCGCTCACCGCGTCCAGGTCCAGTATCATGGTTTTGTCTTCCACCAGGCCGCGCCAGCCCTCCATGAAGCCCACAAAATCGTCGTGATAGTGGAACACGCCTTTGCGCACCACCGCGCGGATCACCGCATTCAACCCGGGGCAGTCGCCCCCGCCGGTTAACATGCCGATTTTCATCGTTCGCTCCTGAGTTATGAGTTCGGAAAAGAAGTCCTTGGAATGCACCCCGAGTGCAGGGGCGGACGAGATGGCCCGAAACGCGGGGGTTGCAGTCTTTCGGAATAAGTAGAGTAACACACCAAATCAGCGCAAGCTGAAGCCGCTGAGACTGAAAATAGTGGTGCAGCCGACCAAAGGACGCGAGCTGTTTTTCTCGGCAGGCATTGCACGCTAGCCCGAAATTGGCCACAATGCTTCGGCGAACATGAGCAAACTCCTGGCGATCCTCGGCTGGGGCGCCGTCGCCGCGCTCGGCGCGTTGGCGGTGGGAGTGGTGGCTGTCCACCGCGGCGAACCCATCAGTACCCTATGGTTGGTAGTCGCGGCCGCCTGCTGCTATGCGCTGGGGTTCCGCTTCTACAGCAAGTTCATCGCAGCCCGGATTCTCGCTCTTGACGCATTCCGGGCCACGCCTGCCGAGCGTCTGGAGAACGGGCGCGACTTCGTGGTGACCAACAAGTGGGTGGTCTTTGGGCATCACTTCGCCGCCATTGCCGGACCGGGGCCGCTGGTTGGTCCCGTACTGGCCGCGCAGTTCGGCTATCTTCCCGGGACACTTTGGGTGCTGGCGGGCGCGGTCTTCGCCGGCTGTGTGCAGGACTTCGTCATTCTGCTCTTCTCGGTCCGCCGCGATGGCAAGTCGGTCACTGAAATGGCGCGAGAAGAAATTGGGCGCGTGGGCGGCTTTGTGGCCTACGGCGCGGTCATCGCTATCCTTATCATCATCCTGGCTGTGGCGGCCCTGGTTGTGGTGAACGCGCTCAAAGGCAGTCCCTGGGGCACGTTCACGATCGCCATGACGATCCCCATCGCCTTGCTCATGGGCGTCTACCTGCGCCGGATTCGTCCGGGCAAAGTGCTGGAAGTGTCCGTCTTCGGTTTCATCCTGGTGCTGCTGGCGATCTGGGGCGGGCAGTGGGCTTCGCAGACTCCCACCGTGGCGCGCGTGTTTTCGTTGCAGGCGTCCAGCCTCGCGATTCTCATCATCATTTACGGATTCGCGGCGTCGGCGGTGCCGGTGTGGCTGTTGCTCGCGCCCCGCGACTATCTCAGCACCTTCGTCAAGCTGGGAGCGATCGGGTTGCTGGCCATGGGCATCGTGGTTTTGCATCCCGCGCTGCACATGCCCGCCGTGACCCGTTTCGCCGACGGCACTGGCCCCGTGTTTGCCGGGAAGATCTTCCCCTTCGCTTTCATCACCATCGCCTGCGGCGCCATCAGCGGCTTCCATTCCTTGATCTCCAGCGGAACCACACCCAAACTGATCGCGCGCGAGACCCAGACCCGCATGGTAGGCTACGGCGCCATGATGGCCGAGTCTGCGGTCGCGATCATGGCAATCACTGCTGCCTGCGTTCTCCAGCCCGGTATTTACTTCGCGATTAATAGCCCCGCGGGAGTTGTCGGCCAGACCCCGGTGGCCGCGACCGCGACCATTTCCGGCTGGGGATTTCCCGTGACCGCCTCCGACATGCAGGCGCTGGCGCACGCCGTCGGCGAGCAAACGCTGTTTAACCGCACCGGCGGCGCGCCGGCGTTTGCCGTGGGCATGGCCCACATCTTTTCGCAGAGCCTGGGGGGCGAGAAGGTGATGGGGCTCTGGTACCACTTCGCCGTCATGTTCGAAGCGCTGTTCATTCTGACTCTGCTCGACGCCGGCACCCGCGCCGCCCGCTTCATGATTCAAGACGCAGCAGGCCACATTTATAAACCTTTGGGCCGGACCAGTTGGTATCCCTCGATTCTCATTACCAGCGGGCTGATTGTGGGCGCCTGGGGATACTTCCTGTGGCAGGGCGTCAAAGATCCGCTTGGCGGGATCAATTCCCTGTGGCCGCTGTTCGGCATTTCCAATCAATTGCTGGCCGCCGTGGCCCTGTGTGTGGCCACGACGATCCTCATCAAAATGCACCGCGCGAAGTACGTGCTGGTGACGCTGGTGCCTCTGGCCTGGCTGGTTGCGGTTACGTTTACCGCCGCGTGGCAGAAAGTTCTTAGTCCCGATCCGCACCTGGGATTTCTGGCGCAGGCACGCGCCCTGGCAGCCGGCCCGGCGACCAGCGCGACGCCACGGCTGATCTTCAACAACCGTCTGGATGCCGCGCTCACTGCGGTTCTCGTCACGATGGTTGCGCTGGTACTAATTGAATCCGTGCGGGGATGGATCGGTGTCCTCAGCGGCCGGAAAGAAGCGCGCATGAAAGAGACTCCGTTTGTGATGACCCGCCTGGCGGAGGAGCAAGCATGAGCCGCATCTTGAAGGCAGGCCGGATTTTACTGGCGACTCTACGGGAAATTTTCGACGAGGCCGCCTATTCGCGTTTTTTGCGCCGCAGCCAGATGACGTCATCTCCGGCCGCCTACGCCGCCTTCTGGCGTGAGCGGGAATCGAGTCATGACCGCCGGCCCAAGTGCTGCTAGGGGGTGATTGCGTGATTATTAGCCCGGGCAACGTAGCGCCGCCGTCCCGGCGGTGAGAATGGCGAAAAGCTTTTAACCGCGAAGTTCGCGAAGGCCTCGCGAAGATCGCAAAGAAAAGCGGGATATTCTTGAGGTTGTTCTGCTTCGCGCTCTTCGCGGCCTTTCTTCGCGAACTCTGCGGTTAAAGGCTTTTCTGCCGGGCTCCCGAGGCCCGTCATAACGCTGCCTACTAGGACTGATGCCCCTTCCGCGGTACACTGCACTCAATGCGCGTCCTGGGCATCGATTGCGGCGGAGAATACACCGGCTACGGCGTCGTCGAGATGGATGTGCGCGGAACGCTTTGCTGCCTGGCTTGTGGCGCCATCAAGCTCTCGCCGCGCGAGGCGCTGCCTCGGCGACTGTCCCGCATCTTCGTGCAACTTGGCGAAATCATCGCCGAGCATCGGCCCGAGGAAGTCGCGATTGAGGACGTGTTCTATGCTCTGAACGTGAAGTCGGCGTTGAAACTCGGGCAGGTTCGAGGCGTCGCCATGCTGGCCGCCGCTGCGGCCGGACTGGAAGTTGCCGAATACTCGCCCCTGACCATCAAATCGTCAGTCGTTGGCTACGGACGCGCCGAGAAGCAGCAGGTGCAGCACATGGTGACGCGGCTTCTGGAACTGCCAGCACCCCCCGAGCCCATGGACGCCTCCGACGCGCTGGCCATCGCCATCTGCCATCTCCATACCGTCGGAACTCTCAGCCGGCAGCGCGCCCTCGCCCGCTGACGGAAGGCCCGGCAACACCGGCCCGACTTTTGGCATAATCTGTTGCAGTAATCGTTTGCGGTAATCTTGGCGACCTACTTCGAGAACATGGTTAGCAATCTTCGTTGTGTCGGGAACGCCGGATCCCATCACCCATCGCAAGCGCGGCGCCACGTCACCGGCGTGATCCTCTTCGCGTTCCTGGCTTTGCTCTGGAACCTGCCCGCGCACGCCGGCACGCCGGCGACGGTTAAGTTCTCGCTCGACTTCCCCACATCGGAGCCGGAACGTTATTCCATCTCGGTGCAGTCGGATGGCCACGCCCACTACGAGTGCACGTCCAGGATCTCCGAGGACTCTGACGACCGCGAGGATTACCAGGCCGATTTTGTTTTCACCGAAGCCGCTCGCGCCCGCATCTTCGACCTCGCCCAACAAGCTCACTATTTTTCCGGCAAAATAGACTCCGGCAACAAGAAGCTGGCGTTCACCGGCAGCAAGAAACTGGCATACAGAGACGACCAGCGTAGTTTTGTTGCGGACTATAACTTTTCTTCGCAACCTGCAGTGCAGCAGCTAACTGCCCTGTTTCAGGGCGTCGCTGCGACGATGGAGTTCGGTCGTCGCCTCGCCCACTTCCGCCGTTACCAAAAGCTGGCCCTGGACGACGAACTGAAGCGCATGGAAGATCAAGCCCGGCACGGGGATCTGGCCGAACTGCAAGCGGTAGATTCGGTTCTGCAGGAGATTTTCGACGATCCCTCTGTCATCAACGTGGTGCGGGCCCGCGCCCAGCGCATCATGGAAATGGGCAAGACTGCCACTGCCCAACGTTAGCCGGCAGGGGGTGCCACCTCGCTATGTGTTTGCCCCAGCGTCTGTTACGCGCCTGGCGATTACTCTGGCGTAACTCCCGGCCATGTCCGGATAGACCCAACATTTACAACTTTGGTCCCGGAAGCGTGTTCTAATAGATAGAGAAGTCCTCGGGGGGTTGCTATGTCCAAAGCATCTCTTTCCAGATTCAGTTCGGTTCTATTGGCGGTTGCGGCTTGCGCGCTG
>Ga0209517_10003671_pt1 | contig 20635 bp, 7 predicted proteins | sample PeaSoiMetSII2010_FD_187695 | JGI IMG/M metagenome (GOLD analysis project Ga0209517, IMG submission 187695) | Peat soil microbial communities from Weissenstadt, Germany - SII-2010 (SPAdes) (version 2) | ecosystem: Environmental > Terrestrial > Soil > Wetlands > Peat | place: Germany: Weissenstadt...
TACGCTACCCGCTCAAGGCTGGAATGTCGATGGCTTTGTGGGGTGGCAGACATCCGGTTTCGACCCGAGAGCGCCGTGACCTGATCAACTGATCCCTATTCCCGGGAAATATGGGCAAGTTGAGGGATCAGTCGGCGCAAGCGTAATAATAACAATAACTTGTGATCGCGGTCAACTTGCCCAAGAATGCCCCGGAAACTTGGGCAAGTTGACCCGTTGGTCTACCGCTGGAGCGAAGCGCGAAGGTAAAATGAGCGCGGGAGGCGAGGATGCCCACATTCGACGAGGCGGCGCGTCAAGTGTGCAAGGTGAGCGGCGCGGGCCTGACGCCGTGGCTGGACCACTTTGCCGAGGAGTCGATGGCCGCGGACTTCGCCGCCTGGGACGATGCCCGGCGCACGTCCTGGCCTGGCGGTCCCGAACGCACCGATGACGTCGTCTGTGTGCTGCGCCGCCGGGCCGACGGCAGGCCGGCCCGCCTGATCGTCGAGGCGGAGACCGAGCCGCGCCCCGATGGCGTGGCGCGGCTGGGCATCTACGAATTGCTGTTGGCGATCGAGGTGCGCGGCGTGCTGGAAGAGGGTCCTCCGGTTTACGGAGCGATCATTCGGCTGACCGGGAGCAAGAAGGGCGGCCCGTTGATCCTGACCCGGTCGGCGAGCCACCCGGGCGTACTGGTCCAGCCCATCGAGGTCTGGCTCGCCGACCAGGACGCGGCCGGCACCCTGGCGCGGATCGAGTCGGCTGAGTTGGCCCTGTGTATCCTGCCGTGGGTCGTCCTCATGCGTGGCGGTGGGGAGTCCCAACTGATCGAGCGCTGGAAGCAACTGGCGAGTCGTGAGGCGGAGGTCGAGAAGCGAGTCGCGTATCGCGCCTTCGCCCTGGTGTTCGCGGAATTGATCCCCGAGTTGGTCAACTGGCAACGTGGTTTGGAGGGTTGGGAAGTGCGCGAGTCTCAGTATCTGAAAAGCTTCGAGATCAGGGGTGAGCAGAAGGGCGAGCTGCACGGGCGGCGGGCGTACCTGCTCCGGGTCCTTCAGTCTCGTCTGTGTACGCCGGCGCCCGAGCCGATCCGGCTGGCCATCGAAGGGACCACCGACCTCGGCGTTCTGGACCGCTGGTTCGACGCTGCCCTGACCGCCGCGTCCTGGGCCGACTTCCAGGCGGTGATGCACCAGGGCTGATCTCCCCTTATCGAGGTCTTCACTTCGGGCCGGCAAGGGCTCAGGCGCCGTCTCCGGGCAACAGGTGTCAGCCCTGGGGCCGCAGGGCCGGGAAAAGGGGCCGGCGTGAATTGCTCCCCCAAGGCAAGCGAAATGGCCGGCAAGCTCAGCAGGAGCGGCAATTTGCTACCTGACGAATCGTTTCATTGCCCCCCCGAGGGGTGTCTACCAAAGTCGTGAAACGAATGGCGCCCACCGGCCGTAAGCTGGCGATTGCCAAGGACATGCGGAAACGCGATTCGTTTCACCGCCCGGTGAAACGAATCGGCCGGGGAGGCCGCGCGGCCGTGGCCGGCACGGTGGCCCGCACCTCACCCCGGCCGGGGCAACAGGAGTCGCGAAGGGATCCCACGGAATAGCGGCGCGAACACGAGAAACCCTCCCGCCTTCGAGAAATGTCAGCCACCGGGGCTGGCCGGGTGAGGCGTGCCGGCTGTGACGACGGCGCCGCTGTTGCGCTCGGCGATGAGCGATCCCTCTTGGGGGGCGGCACCTTGCGGGATTCCATCGCCTGAGCGAGAACCTCGACTTTGCGATCCCGCTCCCGTGCGGCGCTTCGCGCAGGCGGCGGCGCAAGGGTGTGGTACGAATCAAGGAAGCCCTCGGGGAACTGGCGGACCGCCTGGGCGTTTTTCGCCTGGTCGAGCCCTGGCAAGGCGCGAACAACTCGACGCAATACACGGCCCTTGCTTTCTTGTTGGCGAATTCCTGGGCCGCCGCGGGCGGGTGTGCGACCCTTCTGGTACAATCCCTTTCATCTCCGCACCCGCGGCTCGCCCCTTCCTCAACCAGGATGGTCCTTCCCGGAGGCAGAATGAACCGCCCGACCCCCGACGACCTGCCGCAGACCCTGCCCCTGCGCTGCGCCGAACCGGCCGCGCCGCCGGCTGAGGCGACCCTCACCTTCCCTCGTTCCATCAACCCGGACGCGGCCACCGACGCCTCGGCGACACGCACGCACGTCACCCGGCCGGAGGTACTCGAAGCGGCGCGCGAACGTTCCGCGTCCGCGCTGCGGGCCGTCGTCCAGGTCCCCGGCTACGAGATGCTCGGCGAGCTGGGCCGCGGCGGCATGGGCGTCGTCTACAAGGCCACGCACCTCGCCCTCAAGCGCACCGTCGCGCTCAAGATGATCCGGACCGGCGAGCACGCCGACGAGGCGGAGCTGGCGCGATTCCGCACCGAGGCCGAGGCGGTGGGGCGCCTCGCCCATCAAAATATTGTGCAGATCCACGAAGTAGGAGAAAGCGGCGGCCTGCCCTACTTGGCCCTGGAGTTCGTGGACGGCGGCAGTCTGGCGCAAAAGCTCTGCGGCGGGCCGCTCGCGCCGCGGGAGGCGGCGCGGTTGGTGGAGACGCTGGCCGGGGCCGTGCAGCTGGCCCACAGCCGAAACATCGTTCACCGCGATCTGAAGCCGGCCAACGTGCTGCTGACGACCGACGGCGCGCCCAAGATCACCGACTTCGGCCTCGCGAAGACGCTGGATGCGGACAGCAGCCAGACGCGGACCGGGGCGGTGATGGGCACGCCCGGCTACATGGCGCCCGAGCAGGCCAGCGGCAGGACACATGACACCGGTCCGGCGGCTGACATCTACGCACTCGGGGCGATGCTGTACGAGTGCCTGACGGGCCGGCCGCCCTTCAGGGGCGACAGCGTGCTGGAGACGCTGGAACAGGTGCGGACGCAGGAGCCGTCGGCCCCGCGTCGGTTGCGGCGGGGCACGCCCCGGGACCTGGAGACGATTTGTCTGAAATGTCTGCGGAAGGAGCCGGAGCGGCGCTACGCCAGCGCCGAGGCCCTTGCGGACGACCTGCGCCGCTGGCGGCAGGGGGAGCCGATCGCGGCACGGGCGGTCGGGAGCGTCGAGCGTGCCCTGAAGTGGGCGCGGCGGCGACCGGCGCTGGCGGCGGTGCTGCTGGTGACGGTGCTGGGCGTGGCGGGCGTGGTGTGGAAGTGCATCGACGCGGAACAGCAGAAGCGCATCGCCCTGCACGAAGCCGACAAGGTGAAAAAGTCCCGCGACTTTCTCATGAGCATCTTGGATCCCAGCGGCCAGCGGGGCGCCATGACCGCCCGTCAGATCCTGGACGACGCCGAGAAGCGAATTCCCAAGGAGTTTGCAAACAACCCGAGGCTGCAAGCGGAGCTGCTGGCGTCGATCGAGACTCTGTACGCGAAAATGACCGCGAATGCTCCCCTCGCCATGATTCTGGAGGTGCGCGGCACGGTGCAATTGCAATCGACCAGGGACCCAAACCAACGGGCGGTTCCCCAGACGCTGCTCTACTCCGGAGACCGCCTGACCCTGGCGACGGACGCCCAGGTCCAGCTCGTTGTCCTGTCCGACCTGCACAAGGAACGGCTGAAATCGGGAGGGGAGGTGACCGTCCACCGCAAGGGCTGTGAACCGGCCGACGCTGTCACCGAGCACGACCAGGACATGCTGATGACCTTCGTGCGTCTGCCCAAGGGGACGTTCTACATGGGTTGGGATGGTCAGAAGAAAGGGACGAAGACGGAGATCAAGGAGGATTTCGAGATCGCCGTCCACGACGTGACGCAGGGGCAGTGGCAGGCGGTCATGGGCTACTACCCGAGCCACTTTTCGCGCTTTGCCGGAGGTCAGCAGGAGGTCAAGGACATCTCCGATGAGGAGCTGAAGCTCTTCCCGGTCGAACAGGTATCGTGGGACGACGCGCAGGAGTTCATCCAGAAGCTGAACGAACACAATCGCGGTCGTGGATTCTTGTACCGCTTGCCGACGGCGGCGGAATGGGAATACGCTTGTCGGGGCGGGGCCACTTCTGAAGAAGAATGTTCGTACCGCTTCTACTTCGCCGAACCGACCAACGACCTGTCCTCGGAGCAAGCGAACTTCAACGGCAACGATCCTTTCGGCAAGGCGCCGAAGGGGAAGAACCTGAAGCGTACAACGCGGGTCGGCGCGTACCCACCGAACAAGTTGGGGTTGTGCGACCTGCACGGCAACGTGTGGCAATGGTGCGCCGACTCCGACGGCGCGGACCGGGTCTACCGGGGCGGCTGCTGGGACAGCCACAGTTCCGACTGCCAGGCGGCGAGCCGGAAAAGTGACGCCCCGACGGACCGGGGCACCGACGACGGCATCGGCTTCCGTCTTGCCCGAGTTCCCGTCCGGTAGCCAGGCCAACAAGCCAGAGCGAGCGGTGAAACGAATCGGCCGTGGAGGCCGCGCGGCCGTGGCCGGCACGGTGGCCGGCACCTCACCGCGGGCGGCGCAACAGGAGTCGCGAGGGGATCCCACGGAATAGCGGCCCGAACACGAGAAACCCTCCCACCTTCGAGAAATGTCAGCCACCGGGGCAGGCGGTGTGAGGCGTGCCAGTTGTGACGACGGCGCCGCTGTTGCGCTCTTCGCGCTCGGCGATGAGTGATCGCTCTCGGGAGGCGGCACCTTCGTGGAACCTCCCCTGCTCCGAGCCCTGTCGCACGCCCGGCAGTAGGCTGCCGCCGGCGGCGCTGAAGTGGTCGGGGCCGCAGAGCAGCGCCGCGATTTCCCGACGGAGTTCGGCGGGCTGGATGGGCTTGGGGATGTAGCCGTCCATGCCGGCCTCCAGGCAGCGTTCGCGATCGCCCTTCATGGCATGCGCCGTCAGGGCGATGACCGGCGTGTGTCGCCCCGTCCCTTCCTCCCCCGCCCGCAGGGCCGCCGTCGCCTCGAAGCCATCCATCTCCGGCATCTGCACGTCCATCAGCACCACGTCGAACGACTGCCGCGCCAGCGCCTCCAGCGCCTCCCGGCCGTCGCCGGCCACCACCACGGTGTGCCCCTCGACCTTGAGCATTTGCGCGGCCACGAACTGGTTGATCGCGTTGTCCTCCGCCAACAGCACCCGCAGCCCCGGGCGGGGCGGCAGCGCCGCCGGTGCCGCGGTCAGGCCGCCCCGCGCCGGTCCGCGGGCCCGGCCGAAGCGAGCCGTGAAATGGAAGATACTCCCCTCGCCCGGGGTGCTCTCCACCCACAGCTGGCCGCCCATGGCCTCGACTAGCCGTGTGGAGATGGTCAGCCCCAGGCCGCTGCCGCCGTACTTGCGCGTCGTGGAGCCGTCGGCCTGGGTGAACGGCTGGAAGATCAGGCCGAGCTTGTCGGCCGGGATGCCAACGCCGGTGTCCCTCACGGAGAATTGCAGATTGCAGATTGCAGATTGCAGATTTGAATCGGCAATCTGCAATCTGCAATCTGCAATCTCAACAGAGACGACCACCTCGCCGCGTTCGGTGAACTTGACGGCGTTGCCCGCCAGGTTGACCAGGACCTGCCGCAGGCGCCCGGGGTCGCCGACGAGGGCGTCGGGGACGTCGGGGGTCACGTGCCAGGCGAGTCCGAGGCCCTTGTCGTGGGCGCGCAGGGCCAGGGCGCCCAGGGCCTCGGCCAGGGTATCGCGCAGGGGGAAGTCGAGGGACTCGAAGTCGAGCTTGCCGGCCTCGATCTTGGAGAAGTCGAGGACGTCGTTGATGACGCGCAGGAGGGCCTCGGCGGAGGTCTTGACCATGCCGAGGTACTCGCACTGTTGGGGGTTGAGGTCGGTGGCGAGGGCGAGTTCGGTCATGCCGAGGATGCCGTTCATGGGCGTGCGGATCTCGTGGCTCATGTTCGCCAGGAACTCGCTCTTGGCCCGGCTCGCCGCCTCCGCCGCCTCCTTGGCCTTCTCCAGCATCTCCTCCCCTTGCTTGCGCGCGATGAAGTCGCCGAGCTGGCTGCTCAGGGTGGTGACGACGTCGAGGAATTGCAGGTCGCGTTTTCGGGCCGGCCGGCTGAAGAAGCTGAGGACACCCCACACCTCATTGCCGAGCAGGATGGGACAGGCACAGGCGGTGCGCAGCCCCAGCCCGGCGACGAGGTGATCCCAGGGACAGGACGTGGCCAGCGACGACTGCTCGACCCAGGCCGGCTCTCGGGAGGACCACACGCGGCCGGGAAGCCCGCCGCCCGGCGGGAGCGCGAGTTGCTGCGCGGCCGCCGTGAGGCGCGCCAGGCCGGCGGCGGGATCCTCGTACGATTCCAGACAGCGGATCACCTGGGCCGCCGTATCGACCCGCCAGATGGCCGCCGCTTCCCAGGCGATGCTGTCGCAGACCGCCTGGAGAATTCGGGGGAGGGCCTCGCCGAGCGTCTGCGCCTCGGCCAGGACGCAGGTGGCGGCAAAGTGCGCCGCCAGATAGCGCTGGGCTTTCTTGCGCTTGCTGACGTCGCGGACGAAGGCCACGGTCAGGGTTGCCTCCCCGGACGAGAGGACGCTCAGCGCCAGCTCGACGGGGAAGACTTCGCCGTCGCTGCGGCGGGCGATCAGCTCGCGGGCGCCGGCGGCGAGCCCGAGGATAGTCCCCATAGCCACGCTGTCGCGGAGGAAATTGCGGCGCTGCTGGGGAGGCTGCTCGATCAGCAGCGTGGTGACGGGCCGGCCGGCCACCTCGGCGGACCGGTAGCCGAACAACCCCTCGGCCGCCGGGTTGAGGGACTGCAGGCGCCCCTGGGAGTCGATGATCAGGATCCCGTCGGGGGCGTGTTCGATGACCTGCTCGGCCGCCGCCCGCTGGGGCAGCCCGGCAGCCCCGGGGCGCCCGAGGGCGACGTACCACATGCCGGCCAGGCCGACGGCCGACACCGCGGCGCCGGCCGCCAGCGACCAGAGGACGCCCGCCGCCAAGGGCTGGAGGATTGCCCCGCCGAGGAAGCCGCCGGTGGACGCGAGGAAGAGGCAGGAAAACAGGATGAGCAGGGGACGCCGCGCAGCGCCAGGCCGCCCGCCTTCGGTGTTGAGAGACGTCATGCTGATCACCCTCCTAAGAAACTGTAACACCAAGGACTTCGCCGCTTGCGGCTTCGCAATCGTTCCTGCGAAGCCGCAAGCGGCTAAGACCTTTTTGTTACACTTTCCAAGCCAAATTCTTTCCGACGTCCCTTCCGGGAAGTCCCGGGGGTCATCAGGCCGGGGGCAAGGACGACGGCCAGTCCCCAAAGCCGGGCCGAAACCGACGGCAGCGTAACCTCTGCCCGTGCGCTTTCGCCCGGGAGGGAGGCCTCGTCCGCTTCCTCGGGGGCGGGCTCGACCCCGGGGGAGGTTTCGTTTCCGTTTCCCCGGGCGGGGGCCGGCCCCGCCTCCTTGATGGTCTCCTGCCCTTGCCCGCGGGTGGCGGGGACGTCGGAAAAATCGAACAGTTTCACGGGAGGAACAGGATCGTCGAAGGCCTGTCCTGCGGCGGGCCGGCCGCCCAGGAGTTCCCCGGGCGAAGTCGCAGCCGACCCCGCGAGGAAGGCATTCAGGTCCAGCACCCCACGCGCCGCGCTCTCACCTCCCGCAGCCGCCTCGCTCACTTCCGCGGCCTCCGTGACCCCATCCGTGTCCGCGTCAGCCGCGGAGCGGGTCCACGCGGCCGGGGAGACGAGGGGGGCCGGGCCGCCCGGCGACGACTCGTCGCCGGGCGCCACGGCGCCCGCGGCGCCCGAATGTTGCGGGCTCACCTCTCCGCTGACTCCCAGGAGCAAGGTCACGACCAGTCCCAGGGGCAACTCCGCTGGCGACGAGACTTCGGCCACCCGGGACGCGGGGGAGGCCGCCAGGAGCAGGTCGCCTGGCGCCGGCAGCCCCGGGGCCAGGTCCAGGGGGAACGTCAGCTGGGTGACGGCCTCCGCCCCCGCGGTGGTCACGAAGACGTCCACGGCGCGACTCCCCACCGCCCCCAGGGCAACGTCCGAGAGGGTCACCCGGTTGCCGGGGGTCAGGACGGCGGCGACCGTTGGCCCGTCAGTGCCGGCCAGGAACAAGGACACGTGGTTGTCGCCGCTGTTGAGCACAACGAGGTCCGTGAGCCCGTCGTGGGTGAAGTCGCCCGCCACGGCGGCGACGGGATCCAGGCCGCCGGAGGCGATGCTGCGCCCGGGGCCGAAGCCGGGGAAGAAGGTGAGATCGTTGGACCTGGCATCGACCGTCACCAGGTCCAGGCCGGGGCTGTTGTCGAACTGGCCGACGAAGAGCTGCTCCGGATCCTGTCCGGTCGGGAAGATGGTGGGATGGTCGTCGTCGAAGAAGCCGCCGCCCACGCCCGGCAACAGGTAGACGTTGTTCGACTCACTGTTGCAGACGAGGATGTCCGGGATGCCGACGCCGTTGACGTCCGCCACCGCCGTGGCGACGGGGCCCGAGCCGGCGGCAAGGCGCGGCCCGGGCAGCAGGGTCCAGTTCGCGCCCCGGCCGTGGCCGAACAGGACCGAGACGTCGTTGGAGCCCTCGTTGGCGACGACCAGGTCGGGGATGCCGTCGCCGTTGAGGTCCGCGACTGTGATGCCCACCGGGTCGGTGCCTACGGGAAAACTCTGGGCGGGGCCGAACTGGCCGTCGCCGAGGCCCGGGTAAACGAGGACGTCGTTGCCACCCCCGTTGGCGACGACCAAGTCCGGGATGCCGTCGCCGTTGAGATCGACCAACTTCACCGCATTGGGTTTCAGCACGCCGTCCGCTCGGTCTTGAACGAAGCTCTGACCGGGCTCGTCCGACACCAGGCGCACCTGGTCGTGCGCCGCGTCGGCGAAGACGAACTCGTAGGTGCCGTCGCCGTTCATGTCGGCCGCTGCCAGGGCCACGTGGCTGTCCAGGCGCTGGTACGGCTGGAAAGTGCCGTCGTCGTTGCCCTGGAGCGTCAGCACGTCGCCCTGGGCGTTGCTCACCAGGAGGTCCAACTTGCCCTCGCCATCGAGGTCGGCCACCGCCAGTCCGGTGGGTTGATTGCCGGCGGAGACCGTTTCCCCTGTAGTGAAGCCCCCGTGGCCGTCTCCCAGGAAGATGGAGATGTCGGCGCTGCCCCTGTTCAACACTGCCAGGTCCGGGTGGCCGTCGCCGTTGAAGTCGCCGGTGACGATGGCCACGGGATCCTGGCCGGTGAGGAGTGACGCGGCCTGCGCGGGGTTGAACACCCCACCCTGGCCGTCGTTCACGAGGAGGTCAACCTGGTCGGCGCCGCTGTTGAGCACGGCCAGGTCAGGGAGCGTCCCCCCGGCGAAGAGGCCGGCGACCACCGCCACCGGCGCGTCGTCCGACTGGACCTGTAGCGAGCCGCCCTCCTGCCCCAGCCCGGCCAGCCCGCTTCCGGATCGGAAGACAAGCCGCGACGAGAACGGGTCGGTCTTCGAGTTGAGCAGGATGGTAACCTCGCCGGTGGTCTGATTGGTGACCACGATGTCCGGCAAGCCGTCGCCGCTCAGGTCGGCGAGGGTAATGCTGGAGATGCCGGGGCTGACCTGGAGCTGGTAGTCCCACGAGCCGTGGGCGAAGTGTTCGTTCGGTTGTTGCAGGGCGACAACAATCTGGCCGGTGGCCGCCGAGGCGATAACCAGGTCTTCCAACCCGTCGCCGTTCAGGTCGCCGGCCAGGAGGAACGAAGGAAGTGCCGACTGGATGGGCCCCACGTAGACCCGGACGAACTGGCCGCCGATGTAGGCGTACACCACGTCCGTATTCGTCCTGGCACTGACCGCCAACAGCATGTTGGTGTCGCCTACGCGGCCAGCGATCACGTCGCGGGCGGCCCAGGCGGAATCCGGGTTGATCACCACCGGCGAGCCGAAGGCTCCGGGCTGGCCGGCCAGCCCGGGCCGGAACAGGATCTTGCCGTCCTGCCGCAAGACGACGACGTCGGGCACGCCGTTCCCGGTTAGGTCCGCCACGAGCGGGGTCGAGCAAATCGGGTGGGCGCCGATGGCGGCATCAACAAAGGTGCCGTTCCCCAGGCCGAGCCCAACGGAGAGCGTTTGGCCCAGCCCGTTGAGGGTGGCCAGGTCCGGGTGGCCGTCGTTGTTGAAATCGCCGGCCATAAGCGCCGCCGGAAAAGACCCGGCAGCGAAAGGCGCCTGGGCCTGGAAGGTGCTGTCGCCCCGTCCCAGCAGGACGGTGACTGTGTTCGAGTTGTTGTTCGCCACGGCCAGGTCCAGGCGGCCGTCGCCGTTGAAATCGCCCGTGACGAGCGCCACCGGGGCCGTGCCCACGGCGTACTGCAGCGGAGCCTGGAAGGTGCCGTCGCCATTGCCGAGCGAGACGGACACGGCGTTGCCGGCCTGGTCGGTGCTGGCGACGTCCAGCAGGCCGTTGCCGGTGAAATCGCCGGCCACCACCGCGCCGGGGACCGTGCCGAGCGGCACGGTATCCACGAGGCGGAAGGTGCCGTCGCCGGCCCCCTCCAGGACGGAGAGGCTGCGCGACAGGCTGTTGGCCACCACCAGGTCGGTCTTGCCGCCGTCCTCACCCACGGCGAGCGCCACCGGGCCCCGACCCACGGGGACCTGCTGGCCGACCGTGAAGCTGCCATTCCCGTGGCCCAGCAGGATCGTCACGGTGCCGGACCCGTAATTGGCGACGGTCAGGTCCTCGATGCCGTTGCCGGTGAAGTCGCCGGCGACCAGGGCGTCCGGATGGCTGCCGACGGCGTAGGTCAAGGGCGCCTCGAACGTGCCGTCTCCGATGCCGAGGAGGATGGACACCGTGTCGGTCAGATAATTGGCGACAGCGATGTCGGGGCGGCCGTCGTTGTTGAAATCGCCGGTGGTGATGGCGATGGGTTCCCCCCCGACCGGGGTGGTGATGGGGGCCTGGAAGGTGCCGTCGCCGTTGCCGAGGGAAACCGCGACGGTCCCTGTCGTGGGGTTGGCGGTGACGACGTCGAGGTCGCCGTCGCCGCAGAAGTCGGCGACGGCCAGCGCGACCGGTCCCCCGGAGATGGCTATCTGCACCGGGGTTCGGAAGGTGCCGTCCCCCTTCCCCAACAGCACCGAGACGTCGCTCGACCCGGAGTCGGCCGTGACGATGTCCAGGTTGCCGTTGCCGGTGAGGTCAGCGACCAGCCCGACGGTCGGCGACTCTCCGACCGGGACCTGTTCCCCCTGGCGGAACGTCCCGTCGCCTTGCCCCAGCAGGACCGTAACGTCGTTCGTGCCGCCATCGACGGTCGCCAGGTCGAGTTTCCCGTCGTGGTTGAAGTCGCCCACCAGCACCTGTTGCGGCCCAGCGCCCGTGGGGACCGTGAGCGGGCTGGCGAAGCCTCCCTGGCCGTCGCCCAGGAAGACGGACACGTCGTTGGAACCCTCGTTGGCGACGGCCAGGTCCACGTTGCCGTCGCCGGTGAAGTCGCCCGCGGCGACGCTGAAGGGGACGGAGCCCGCGCTTAGCAGAACCTGGGGCGCGAACGTGCCGTCGCCGTTGTTGAGCAGGAGGGAAACGGTGTTGTCGCCGGAATTGGCGACGGCGAGATCGAGACGGCCGTCGTGGTTGAAGTCGGCCGCCGTGAGGCCTTCGGGATTGCTGCCTACCGCGTAGTTGACGGGAGGGGCGAAGCGGCCGGTCCCGTCCCCGAGGAGGACGGACACCTGCCCGGAGCCGTAGTCCGTGGTCGCCACGTCGAGCTTGCCGTCGCCGGTGAAGTCGCCGACCACCAAGCCGATGGGGCCGAAGCCGGTGGGAAAGAAGGTGGGGGCACTGAACGTGCCGTCGCCGTGGCCCATCAGGACGGAGATGCTCGCCGTGTAGACGTCGGCCGTGATGAGGTCCGGGATGCCATCGCTGGTGAGGTCGCCGACTGCCAGCGCGTAGGCGGTCGCCCCGGTCGAATACCGCCCCCCGAAGCGGAAGGTGCCGTCTCCCTGGCCCAGGAAGATGGTCACGTCATCGGTCGTGGTATTCAGCACCGCCAGGTCCGGGATGCCGTCGTGGTTGAAGTCGGCACTGACGACCGAATAGACTTCCGTCATCGGCGACTGGAGCGGCTGCACCTGGAAGGTACCGTCTCCCTTGCCCAGGAGGACGTGTACCGCATTCCCCGCCGAATCGCAGAAGGCCAGGTCGGTGGCGCCGTCGTCGTTGAGGTCGGCCGCCACGAGGGCCGATGGCACGAATCCGGGGGAAATCAGCTGCTGCGCGTCAAACGTTCCGTCCTTCTCCCCGAGGAAGACGGAGATCGTCGCGTCCGCGGAGTTGCCGACGGCCAGGTCCATGCGCCCGTCGCCGGTGAAGTCGGCGGCCACGATCGTCGTGGGGTCGGCCCCGGCGGCCAGGCGCGTCTGCGGAGCGAAGGTGCCGTCGCCTCGGCCGAGCAAGACGGAGACGTCTTTGGAGCCGGAATTCGCCACCGCCAGGTCGATCTTGCCGTTGCCGGTGAAGTCGCCGGCCACGAGGGCATCCGGATTCTGGCCCACCGCGCAGGTCGTCCCAGGGGTGAAGGTGCTGTCGCCTTGGCCCAGCAAGATCGATACGTTGTTCGAGCCGAAGTTCGCCGTGGCCAGGTCGATCTTGCCGTTGCCGGTGAAGTCGCCGGCCACGATGGCAAACGGGATGGACCCCACGGCGTAGGGCACGGGCGCGGCAAACGTCCCGTCGCCGTTGTTCAGGAGGACGTCAACGGTATCGGAGTTATAGTTGGCGACGGCCAGGTCGAGCTTACCGTCGCCGGTGAAGTCGCCAGCGGCCAGCGCCACCGCATCGACTCCTCCCGTCCAGAACTGCTGTTCCGGTTGGAAGGTGCCGTTGCCGTTGCCCACCAGGAGGGAGACGGTACCGGTGAGGAAGTTGAGGGCCGCCAGGTCGAGCTTGCCGTCACCGGTGAAATCGCCGGCGACGACGCGGAGACAGCCCGGTCCGGCGTTGAGCTGCTGCCCGGGCGAATACGTGCCGTCCCCCGTGCCGAGGTAGACGGTGACGGTCCCCGAGTAGTAATTGGCCACGGCGAGATCGAGATGGCCGTCGCCGGTGAAGTCGGCCGCCGTGATGTCATACGGGGTAACCCCCGTGGGCAGCGCCTGGCCCGGCGCGTTGGTGGTCGTGAAGCCGGCGACCAGGGTGTAGCTGCCCGTGCCGTCGCCCAGCCCCTGCACCTCCAGGTAGTAGGTCGTTCCCGCGGAGGAGCCCTGGACGTGCAGATCGATGAGGTCGTCGGGGTTACTGGCCGACTGGCCGTCGCTCTGCACCAACAGTTGACCGGTCCCGTCCAGCAGCGACAGCCGGGCGGGACAGCCGCTGGCGTGGACCTGGGCCGTCAGCAGACCGGCCTCGGTGACGCTGAGGGCGTAGAAGCTGGCGCCACCGTCGAGAACGCCCTCGGCCGCCGCCTGGTTTCCGGCGAAGGCGAGCGGCACGGCGCTCGCGAGGGTGTTGCCGGACAGCAGCGTTCGGCACTCCAGCTCTTCACAGAAGAGACGGCGCAGACGACCGTCGGCCCTGAGCCCGCCTGCCGGTCGGCGCGTCCCTCGCGCCGGCCGGCGCCAGGGCCACAATTTGAGAGTCACGGTGGTAGCCTCTTCGTACTGTTGCGTCCTCTCCCCTCGCACCGGAGTACCGGTGCGAGGGGAGAGACAATCCAACTTCTCTTGTTCTCGGCCGGGGGCTCACCCGCCTCTGCGGCCGTAGCGGTCCGCCAGCTGCCGGAAGCCGGACCAGTATCGGACCGACTGCAGGGCGGCGTCGTTCCGGACGCAGGTCTCCCAGAACCGGGCGGCCTCCGCCGCGGGTTGCGCTTCGAGCGCCTGACGGAGCAGCTGGACGGCGCGCCCTTCCCAGTGCTCGCGGAGGGCCGCCGTGGTCCGGCCGTCGAGGCCGGCCTCGGCGGTCACGCCGGCCGACGCTCGGGCGTAGACCCGGGCGGCGTTGTAGAGCAAGCGCGGCGAACTCGGCCCGAGCCGGAGCGCCGTCTCCGCGTCGGCGACCGCCAGCCGGGCCTGGCCGAGCAGGGCGCGGGCGTACCCCCGGCCGGCGTAGGCGTCTCCCTGAGCGGGGTCGAGCCGGATCACCTCCTGGAAATCGCGCAGGCCCAGCGACGGCGCCTCCGCCACCAGGTAGGCCCAGCCGCGAGCCGCGTAGGTGGCGGCGCCCGGCTCGAGTTCCAGCGCCCGCGTATAGTCGGTCTGGGCGCCGGGGTACTGGCCCAACCGGGTGCGGACGGCCGCCCGGGCCCGAAACACCGCGGCGTCCGGCGGGCCGTGCTTGAGGCACTCGTCGAGGGACTGAAGCGCTTCGGACAGGGAGTTTAGCTCGAGAAGGGCCTCCGCGCGCAGGCGGTGGGCCCGCACCTGGCGGGGCTGGAGGGCGAGGGCGGCGTCGTACGCCCGGACGGCTCCTTTGTAGTCCTTGCGCCGGTGCAGGATGCGGCCGCGCTCCAGGTGGTCCTCGGCGACCGCGGGGGCCGCGCGGCCAGGCTCCACGCCGAGGGCCTTCGCCAGGTCGGCCAGGGCGGCCGCGTCGTCCTGCCGCAGCACGTGGACCCGGGCGCGGGTGGAGTACAACGACGCCAGACGCGGCTCGCGCTGGATGGCCTCGTCCAGCGGGCGAAGGGCGTCGTCCAGCTTCCTGTCCTGGACGAGCGCCTGGGCCAGGTTGACGTAGCCCTGGTAGAGCTGCGGCCGAAGCGCGGTGGCCCGGCTCAGGTCCTCGATCGCTTCCGCCGCCCGGCCCTGGCGAACGCGCAGGACGCCGCGGTTGATGTACAAGCCGTAGCGGGCGGCCTCCGGCAGAGGGCCTTTCAGGGCGGCCTCGAAGTCCTGCTCGGCACGGGCGAACTGGCCCAGCTCTCCCCAGGCCGAGCCGCGCAGCAGGTAGAGCCACGGCAGCTCGGGGCGCCAGCCGAGGCAGGTCGTCAGCCGCGCCACCGCCAGGTCGGCCCGGGAGGATCGCAGCCAGCACAGGGCCAGGTAATAGTTGCCCCAGAAGTGTTGAGGTTGGGACTGCAGGACGCTCTCGAAGGCGCTGACCGCCTGGTTCCAGTGGCCCTGCCGATATTCCTCCACCCCCAGGAGGAAGTGGTCGAGTTCGCCGGCGGGGGGCAGCGCCGCCGCGCGGGCGCGCTCCTGTCGCGCCGCCTCGTCGTTGCCGGCCCGGGTCAGGTACTGAGCCCGCCGGAGGTGATAGGTTTGGGTGGACAGGCCCAGTGCGGCCGCCCGGTCGAGGATGGCGAGGGCTTGTTCGGCCTGGCGCCGGCCGTCGTCTGCCGGCCGCCCGGGCAGCGGCTGCGCCACCGCCTCGGCGAGGACCAGCAGCAGCTCGTAGCAACCGGCGACGATCTCGGCCTTTTCGTGCTTCTGGTAGTGCGGGCCCTCCACGGCCGGCGCGCCGCGGGAGTCCGGCGTGGCTCCGAACAGTGCCAGGGCTTCGAGGGCCGCGTTGCGTGTTTCGTCCAGGCTGGTGCTCTGGTCGCCGCCGGTGTACAGCGTGGCGTAGAACAGGGCGTCGTTGCGGCGCTGCAGGAATTTCTGGAGCCGCTCGCGGTCGCTCCGCTGTTGCTCCACCTGGGTCAGCAGCCCGTCGATGTGTTCGCGTAGGTCCGCCAGTTCGGGCTCCTCCGCGGCCAGGTCGCGTGCCCGCACGATCTGCACTCGGGCGTTGGCCCACTCCTTGCCGGCCAGGGCCGCTTCGGCGGCGCGCAGCAGGTCCTTGACCTTGTCCTGCTGCACCGCCAGCCGCTCGCGCCGCCCGGCCAACTCCTCGGCGTCGCGCGCCTGGCGCTCCTCGACCCGGGAGCGGGTCAAGCGGGACTGCAGGTCGGCCTGGTGCCAAAGGGTCAAGCCCACGAGGGCGATCACGGCCAGGCAGCCCCCGGCGGCCAGCGTGGCCAGCGCCGGCCGGCGCCGGGCCCACTTCTGCAGCCGTTCCCGCACCGAGGCCGGCCGCGCCGCGATGGGCTCGCAAGCCAGGAACCGTTGCAGGTCCTGGGCCAGCTCCTCGGCGCTGGGGTAGCGCCTGCGGGGCTCCTTGTGCAGGCACTTGAGGCAGATCGTTTCCAAGTCGCGCGGCAGCCGTGGTTGCAGGCGCGAGGGTGCGACCGGCTCCATTTGGAAGAGTTGGAGGACCGTCTCCACGGCCGACTCGGCGGCGAACGGCGGCCGGCCCGTGAGCATCTCATAGAGGATGGCCCCCAGGGCGTAGACGTCGGCGGCGGGGCCAACGTCCCGCGACCGGCCTTCGGCCTGCTCCGGGGCCATGTAGCTGGGCGTTCCCATGATCAGGCCGCTCTCCGTGCGGCTCGCCCCCCCGTCGAGCTGCTTGGCCAGGCCGAAGTCGGTAATCTTGGGCGACCACGAGAAGAAGTCGGGGTTCAGGCACCGGACGTCCTCGGAAAAGGCTCCGAGGTGCGAATCCCGTTTCTCGAGCGGGGCGAGGAGGATATTGGCCGGCTTGAGGTCGCGATGAACGATGCCGCCTTGGTGAGCGACGTGAATGGCCTGGGCCAGCACCGCCACCAGCCGGGCCGCCTGGCGGAACGGCTGGGGCCGGCCGCCGAGCTGGTCGGCGAGGCTCCCGCCCTCGACCAGTTCGAGCGTGAAGAACGGCGGCTCTTGCCCCAGGCTGATTTCGTAAATCTGGACGATGTTCGGGTGGCGCAGGGAGGCGACCACGCGCGCCTCCTCGACGAAGCGCCGGAGCACCTCGTCGCCGGGGCCCGAGCCTCGGTAGATCATCTTGAGGGCGACGAGGCGGTTGAGGGTGAGCTGGCGGGCCTTGTAGACGATCCCCATGCTGCCGCGCCCCAACTCCCCCAGGATCTGGTAACCCGGCACGGCGGGCCAGGCGATGTCCTGGGGAGGGGGTGCGGAGGCCGTCGGTGTGGTCGCGGTTGCCACGTCGCCGGGGCGGCGGTGGGGGACAGTGCGCCTGGGGGAACAGAGAGGGGCCCGGAAGCGACGGGCCGGGCGGACGCGACAGGGGCCAGCGAAGGAACGGTGGCGGGCCGCAGCTGGTCATCCGCCCTTGACCCGGACATGGTTCACCTCGACCCTGAGGACTCGGATGTGTGCCTCACCCCGGGGAGGTTGCCGGGCAGGTCGGCCACCCCTGCGGTTACGGGGTTCCGTACCCACCCTGCTCGACGGAGGGGGACTGATCCTCCCGGAGGTTGCCTCGTGTTTGGGGGTCGTGCCCGACTCCCCTGTAAACATAGCTTGTATTTCGAGTCGATTTGTCAATTGACGGGCCGCGTGAAGTTTGCGCTGGGGGAACATTGGCGCCCGCGAGGGAGGCCCATCGATGGGATCATCGCGCCGGCGAAGCGGACGACGGCGACACGATCCACGGACAGGAGCAGGTGGTCGTCCGCGGCGAAAGCCAACCCGCGGACGCTCCCCGGAACCTTGGCGAAGGTGTCCCGCAGCGTGTGGAACTGGACGTGTTCAAAGTCGGCCAGGGCGAGCGTCCCGCCATCTGCCGTGACGGCCAGGGCCCGGACCGCGGACACGCCCGGGAGGGTGTCGCGCGTGCGGCTCGTGCCGGCCTCCCACCAGCGCACCTTCCCGGAAGCCGTCACCAGTTTCTGGCCGTCCCGGCTGAAGGCGACCCCGCGAACGAACGTGAGCTGGGGAAGGTCCGCACTGACGAGCGGGTGGCGGGGGCGGACGGTGCGCTCGTTCGCCGGCCGGTCCCAGAGCGGCAGCCCCGGGCCGGTCGATAAGTCCCACAACGCCGCCGTGCGGTTCGTGCTCCCGGCCGCCAGCATCCGCCCGTCCGGGGCGAAGGCCAGACAAGTGATCCCCCCGGCAGGATGGTCGAGATTGGCGATCTCCTGATACGTCCGCGCGTCCCAGATCCGGACGTTGCCGGGCCCCGGGGCGACGTTGCCGCCGGCGCCCGCGGCCAGCCCCTTGCCGTCCGGGCTGAAAGCCACACAGGTGAAGGCCCGGCGGTCCTGGCGCAGGGTGGCCGACTCCTGCCACCCCGTCGTCTCCCACACCCGAACCGCCCCGCCCCGGGGAGTGCCGGTGGCCAGCGCGAGCCGGCGGCCGTCCGGCGAAAAGGCCACCGCGAACGACCAGCCGGCCGGGGCCACGAGGGTGGCGCACTCCTTCCGAGCCGCCACCTCCCAGACCTTGATTTCCCCCGGCGCTTCCGGTCCCCCGCCCGCACAGGAGGCGAGCAAGGTCCCATCCGGCGACCAGGCCACCGACAGGACCGGCTGCGTGTGCCCCACGAGGCGAAGGACCTCACGACGCCTCGTCGGGTCCCACAGCCGCAGCATCGCCCCCGCCGGCTTGTCCGTCTTCTCGTCTTTCCCCCAGCCGCCGGTGGCCAGGGTCCGGTCGTCCGGGGCAAAGGCCAGGGCCAGGCAGCCGTTGGGCCCGGTGTCCAGGGTCCGGAACTCCCGCCGTAGCCGGTGCGCGTAGTAGCCCCAGGCGAAATCGCGCAGCTCGGGCGGGCAATCCGCCTCCGAGTCGAGCAAGGCCCGGGCGGCATCCGGCTCGCCGTCGATGAGCAGGGCGACACGCAGGAGCTGCGCCGTCATGAGATCACGGCGGGTCACGTCGAGCTGGGTCGCGAGCTTATCGGCCTTGTCACTGGCGTCTTTCTGCGCTGCTTCCGCTTTATTCCACCCCTGAACGGCATAAACGAGGGCGGCGAAGACACTCCCCACTCCCAAGGCGGTCACCAGGAGGACGCCCAGCAGCAGCCCCGCCACGGCCGGCCGGCGCCGCGCCCACTTCCCCAACCGCGCCAGCCGCCCCACCGGCCGGGCCCGGATCGGCTCGCCGTCGCGGAAGCGGCGCAGGTCCTCGGCCAGGTCGAGGGCCGTCGCGTAGCGCCGGGCCGGGTCCTTCTGGAGGCACTTGAGGCAGATGGTTTCCAGGTCGCGCGGCACGCCGGGCTGCAGCCGCCGCGGGGGCGGCGGCTCCTCCTCCACGACCTGGCGCAGCGTCTCCAGGGGAGTCGCCGCCAGGAACGGCGGACGGCCGGTCAGCAGGGCGTAGAGGATGGCCCCCAGGGCGTAGATGTCGGCCGCCGGCTCGGCCCCTGCTTTTTCACCACGGCCCTGCTCCGGTGCCATGTCGCTCGGGGTGCCGGCCACGGTTCCCGTAGCCGTCAGGTTCAGATCGGCGCCCACCTGCTTGGCGATGCCGAAGTCCGCGACCTTGGGTATCGCCCCGTTGAGTTCCGCGAGTGCTTCGGGGGAAGCGCTCGCAGAGCGCTCGCCGCTGAACGAGAGGAGGATGTTGGCGGGTTTCAGGTCGCGGTGGACGACCCCCTGCTGGTGGGCGTAATGGACGGCGCGGGCCACCACCTCGACGAGCCGTGTCGCCTCGTGGGCCGACAGCGGCTGCCCCGCCAGGCACTCGGCCAGGTCGCCCCCTTCGACCAGTTCCAGTACGCAGTAGAACTGTCCGCCGTGTTCGCCGACCTCGTAGACTTGCACGATATTGGGATGCCGCAAGCGCGCCAGCGTTTGTCCCTCGGCCGAGAAGCGGACGACCTGCTCCGGCGTGGCCCGTCCGCCGGCCAGGATCATCTTCAGGGCCACCAGGCGATTGAGGCGCAGGTGGCGCGCCTTGTAGACCACGCCCATGCCGCCGCGCCCCAACTCCGCCAGCACCTCGTAGCCGGGGATGTCCGGCACCGCCGCCGGGGGAACCGCCGGCGAGCCGGCGCCGGTCGTATCGGGGAGGAGAGGCCCCAGCCGCCGCAGGACGTCCTTCGGGTCTCCCCGGTGGAGAGGTGTAATGTCCGCATCGCCGACGGCCGTGAGCCGCTCCAGCACTTCCTGGCAGCGAGCGCAGCTTTCGACGTGGGCGGTGACGGCCTGCTCCTCGGCGGCCGGCAGGTCGCCGGCGAGCAGTCGTTCCAGTTGCCGGGCCGTGGGGCAATCGTTCATCACAGTCCCTGCCTTTCCAGCAGCTCGATCTCGTCGCGGAGCCGATGCTGGACGTTATTATTGGCCTTGAAGACGTTGGCCACCGCCATCCCCAGGCGCGCCGCCGCCTCGGCTCCGGACAGCCCCTCCAGCGCGGTGAGCTGAAACGCCTCCCAGGTGTGCGCCTCAACCTGCTCGCGCACCTTGGCCGTGGCGATCTGGAGCAGCTCCATGTCGAACGCCTCCCCCAGGCGCCGCTCGAAGTCATCGCGCGCCGGCACGCTGTGCAGCACCTCGAAGACGTCGCTCCTGCCGGAGCCCTGCGTGGATCGTTGCCGGTCGGTGACGAAATCACTCCAGGCGTGCCGGGCCAGAGTCTTGAGCCAGCCGCGGAACTTCTGCGCCGGGTCGTAGACGAAGGTCCGCAGCTTGGCGGCGAGGCGCAGCAGGACCATCTGCGTCACGTCCTGGGCGTCAGCCGCTTGCAGGCCCCAGCGGCGGCACCACGACTCAATCTGCGGGCCGTAGCGGGCCACGAACTCGTCCCAGGCCGAGGCGTCGTTGGGATCGCACCGCAGCCGGCTCAGGAGGCTCGCCCGTGTCCCCGAGGTCGATTCGTCCCTCATACCCCGTACTCCTCCGCGCGCGAAAACTGGAATCGCCTCCTGCCGTCTGCGACCTCGATAAGCTGCGGCCGTTGGAGTCCCGCCTAATGGATTTTGACGATCAAGTCCGGTAGGTCCGGCCTGCCGGGCCGGACCCTGACCGCGGCCGGACGGGTCCGGCCC
>Ga0209517_10003672_pt1 | contig 20631 bp, 12 predicted proteins | sample PeaSoiMetSII2010_FD_187695 | JGI IMG/M metagenome (GOLD analysis project Ga0209517, IMG submission 187695) | Peat soil microbial communities from Weissenstadt, Germany - SII-2010 (SPAdes) (version 2) | ecosystem: Environmental > Terrestrial > Soil > Wetlands > Peat | place: Germany...
CGCGGGGAGTCCCGACGTCCTGCGGCACGCTTTCAAAGTAACGTTCGGTGAGCTGTGTAAGCGTATTGCAGAGCGGTCCCAACTGGTCGGGATTTCCGGAGCCCAACGCAAAAACCACATATCGGGCAGCCTGCCACGTTGCATCTCGCAATTCTTCAACGGGCAGCTCGCCGCCGGTCTCCATCTGGTTCTGCAATTGAGTGATGACTTCTGGCATGGGCATAAACCACTCCTATTAACGTCCATATGATAATACTGTTATCGTCTTAATGTCAATAGCAATTGACCGCCTGGCCAGATTCTCTTAAGTTATTGAAAACATGACAACATTGGAATCAAATGACAAGGATACCCGACTGGGAATCCGAAACAGTCCGCGTGAATGTTGAGCGTCTCGTCGCTGCAATCCTTCCGCCACAGCGTAGTGGCCTGCGTGGTCCACATCAACACTAGGGCGGTGAAAACAACGTTGTGCCCGACCTACAAGGACCCAAGGGCATGGGAGGGGCGTGGAGAGATGACCACCCAGACAACATCCAGGCAACGCACTAGTGGTGTAATGGGGAAAAAGGGTCAACCAGAATTGAGGACTGACAGGCCAGCCGTGATCAAAACTGGACGCATTAAGACTGGCTCGGCAACTCGCCTGCGATCTCTCCTACATCGTCAAGCTTGGAAATTTGATGCCCGAGTATCGTCAGCTTGTTTTCCGCGAGCAAGGAGAGCCAACCCTGCTTGGTTCCGATGTCCGTACGTGACAGCAATCCGAGTCGTTCTTCCTGAGTACTCAATTCGCAAAAGGTCTTGTAACTCTCGTGCAAGGGATCTATCAGCATCTCCTTGCGATGGAGAACCGGCGGATTCAGCGAATTCGAATAATCTCGAATCGAGTATTCCGCTCGCGGCAAGTAGACCCGGACGCTGTACCGCAGTGCTGGATGGGCGTCCTGGTCGAAGTCATCGTATCTCAAAAAAGAGATGCTTCTTCCGTCCATCGATATTTTCAGCACGTTGTAATCGACCTCTCCGACAATTTGTCGAGCAGCAAATGCAAGAAGGCGGAGAAGAGCACCAATCTGATCCTCGGCTGAGCGGTGGAGATAAAGCGCATCTGGCAACTTCTTGCCCACGGGGCTGTGTTGACAGCAACTGCGCACAATTTTTGGATTGCCGATCTGAAACAGGAAGCCCTCTCCCTCCCGTAGCGCAGCGGAATAGGATTGCCAGAGCATTTTTATGTCGGCCTGTAGCTCGCGAGGGAGGGATCGAAAAGGAACTGGCTTGACTCCCTGCAGACGCATCATCGCAGCGTATGTGAGAATGTCCTCCCTTCGCTTCTGCTGAACTTCATTAATGCCGTTTGGCGATAAAATCTGCCACGCGAGCCTGTCGATTCTTGCCGGAGAACCAAAGCGCTCCAGGAGCTCCGTATAATTCTCGAACTCACCCCGAACGGGTGGGCGGCCCAACTGTTCGGCAAGCTGGACATATCTCTGTGCCGTTGCGTCCGTGGAAAACTGCTCTACTGCATATCTACTCGAAGCCTCGACGCGCTTGTGAGACAGCGAGACCAAATATGATGACTCAAGGCCTTCATCTTTAAAAATGTACGCGATGCCCAAAGCCACCATATGCGGGCGCTTGCTGAGGCTGTTTTCTAGATAATCCTTGAACTCACTTTGCTTGTATAGCTTTTGAAAAGATCCGCGGCTGGTCAGGAGCCCGTCGGAGAATTCGATTCCGGTCTCAAGAAGCGCGTGATCAACGCGGACCGCAACAATCAGCGCCCGCCGGGCAAGCTCATACGCTCTGCGGAGGGTCGCTTGGCGCTCGATCGGATCCTCTATGACATTGAGTACATATCCTAAGTTCACGACATCCGCCGTCGCGGGCGCCGTGTCCGGCTGGTAGTGAGGATCCCATCCGCTTGCTTGTATGCCCTGGGAACGCAAATACTTGACGTCTTCGCCCCGACCGCAGCCGTAGTCGAAAACCGATGTGCTGGGTTCAATGATGCTATGTGAAAGGGCGAGCAGCACGGGCTTAGAGTGCCGAAACCGAACAATGGCGGTCTTCTCTCTCTTTACCTCAGGCTGTTGAAGCTGTCGCACGGACATCATTGTATTTCGTCGCCCGCCGATCGTGAACGACAAGCCTGACCCTCGGGTCCCCTGAGACTCCCCCATTTCGACCACCGACAAAACGCCAGCGCCGTCAGGCGATGAATGAGGTTCATGTTATGAGGAACACACCGCTTGAAGCCGTTAAGAAGCTATCATTGGCACTCAAGCAGTCTGAGACTGCCCAGCGGAATTTGCAATTCGTGCAGGTATGGGCCGGACAAAACGGTCAAGAGCATCTTGAACAAGGAGCAATGGATCTGGTTCACCGGATGGCACAACTGACGAATGATCTTGCAACGCTGATTCGGAGCGTCCGTGCTCATGCCAGCGCGGGGGAATCCATGCTTAGGAAACGAGAACATAGACCTGATTCTGATTGAGCGCGTCCGTGCTATGGGCTTGCCTTTCGGCTGCAGTAGGCATCGCGAAGATGCCACCAGCAAAGGGCCGCATCCGATGCATAATTTAAAGAGGGATTGACAGTGTCAACAACTGTATATACAGTTCCACACATGAGGGCCACAAAACCTGCAAGGCCTAAGCGGCACAACTGTCCCATCAATGTTTTGGTGCGTCCAGATCAGAAACAGCGCCTCGAATCCGAGGTGGACCGGACACATGTAAACCAGTCTGCCATGGTGCGTAAGGCGCTCGATCTTCTCTTCGAACATATGGATAGTGGACAATTGAAGCTTGGGTTCTCAGAGCTTGAGCGTGGAGTTCACCCATGAATGGGGCAGTTTCGAAAACCGGCCATTCGCGTGGTAAGGCATCACCTGCAACCGCTGCCGGAGATGTCGAATTGTCGGAACAGCCGTCGAGGGGAACTGGCATGGTCTCATTCTCCGGACACGAAACCTTCACTCTTCGCCACGGCTGGCTAAAGAAGGCGATTGATGCTGTGCAAACGGACCCCCATGCCTTCATGAAGGACACTGCAATGGTCCATCTCGGGGTCGGTAAGAATATGGTCAGATCCATTCGCCACTGGTCACTGGCCGCGGATGTAGTGAGAGAAATGCCGGGGACCCGGGGCACAGAACTTGTGGCAACAGATTTTGGCACCTTGATTTTTGGACCGCAAGGGTGTGACCCATTTCTGGAGGATCTGAACACGCTCTGGTTGATTCATTGGAAGCTGGCTACGAATGAGCGCCGGAGCACGGGTTGGCGTTGGATGTTCAACCTGGTCCACACTGATGAGTTCACTCGCGATTCGCTATTCGAGCTCTTTACTGCGGAGTTGGCGCGAAGGAATATGTCCGGTCCGAGCGCTTCATCTTTGCAGCGCGACATTGACTGCGCGCTTCGGACGTACGTAGGTACAAGAGCGAAGGCGGAATTGCTGGAGGATAGTCTCGAGTGCCCGCTGGTGGAACTTCAGCTGATAACGGCAGCTCCGGATGGCAGTCTTTACCGATTTTCCCGAGGTCCCAAGCCTTCGCTCAGCGATCAGGTATTCCTCAACTGCCTCCTGGAATTCTGGGAGACCGATAGGACTCCAGATTCGCTAGCATTCTCCGAAATTGCATTTGCCGCTGGCAGTCCGGGTTCAGTGTTCAAGTTGGACGAAAACAGCATTGCTGTCCGTCTTGAGCAACTGGAAAGCACAACAAGCGGGGCCCTTATATATGACGAAACCGCCGGATTGAAACAGGTGTACAGGCGAAAGAAAATTGACAAACGGGATGCATTGAATAGGCACTACCGGGAATCACTGGCGCTCATCGGAGAATGACATGAAATTGAACGAATTTGTGACCATTGCTCCTCGTTACACGCGCTCTGTGAATCTTGAACGCGATATTGGGGATGCGTCGGCGGTGACTGGGTATGTTCTAACACCGATCGGTGTAGATTTTCTGAGGCGAGTCCAAAGGGCGCTAACCGGCGCGCCGGGGCCACGTGCGTGGAGCATCACTGGACCCTATGGTTCTGGTAAGTCAGCATTCGTGCTCTTCCTGGCGAATTTGATTAGTGGGACGCGAGCCCTGGGAGCGGCCGAATCTCAGAAGATACTCAAGAGCGCCTTCCCCGATCTCGCGTCCGAACTACTGGACCAAAGGAAATCGGACGCTATACCCCCGGCTGGATTTTGTCCCGTGCTGGTGAGCGGTTCCGGCAGCCGCATAGCTCCCTGCCTTCTGGAATCCGTGATTCGTGATGTTACGAGATTCACGAAGAAAGCTCACCGGCTTTCGACGTTGCATATGGTTCAGCGCCTGCTGAAGGAGAGCCGGCGAGGAGTAGCGATCAATCCAACGGCTGTTGTTGTTGCGCTCAAGGAACTCGCTGTGGAATTGCGTAAGGCGGAAAAGTGCAAAGGGATCATCATCATCGCCGATGAGCTGGGAAAATTCCTCGAGTTTGCCGCACATCGTCCGGAAGAAAACGATATCTTCTTGTTGCAGCTACTGGCCGAGGCGACCGTGGGCAATGGCAAACCTGATCTCCTCCTCGTTACTGTCTTACACCAAGCATTCGAACAGTACGCGTCCGGACTGCGGCCAGTATTGAGGAATGAGTGGGCCAAGGTGCAAGGTCGCTTTGAAGATGTTGCGTTTCAGGACCCGCCAGAAGAGACCCTACGAGTGCTCTCGAGTGCAATAGTCCAGGAACCCTGCGCTCTGACGCAGAATTACCGAAAAGAAGCGGCGGCACTCGCAAGTCCGATCTATGACCTGGGCTGCGCTCCTCCCTCAGTTTCGAAACGTCAGTTCTGCGATTTGATGGCTGGATGCGCACCATTGCATCCCGTGAGCGCGTTGGCCTTAGCACGATTGTGCCGGAAGTTTGGACAGAACCAGCGTTCGCTTTTCTCCTTCCTGACGTCTCGCAACGTGAACGGATTCGCGAGCTTCGCTGAACGCGACGTCTCAGCGGGGAATATTCAATTCTTTAGTCTCCCTCAGCTCTACGACTACACGGCTGACGCCTTGGGTAGCGGCTTGAATATCGGTGAGGCCGGAACGCGCTGGGCAGAGGTGACAACAGCGCTTGAAGCACACCGTGACTTGGCACTTGAGGAAACGCAAGCCCTCAAGTCGATTGGCTTGCTGTCTTCAATAGGACCGTACGGTGAGTTAAAGCCCTCGCTAAAGCTTCTGCAAATTGTCCTGGGACACGGGGTAGCCCGAAAAGTCTGCGAGTCACTCCAGAAGAGGTCCGTGCTGGTTTATCGTAAGCACAGTTCGTCGTTTGCGCTCTGGCTAGGTAGCGATATTGATTTTGGGGAACGAATCGAAGATGCCGCGCGACGCCTTTCTCCTAATGCCAGTCTCGCGACCCGAATCAGCTCGACGTATGCTGCTAGACCGCTTGTGGCCAAACGGCATTCCTTCGAGACTGGCACGCTACGCTATTTCAGAATCCGTTTCGCCGATGTCGCGACCTTCAGTCGCATGTTGGAGAGAGACGCGGTGGCGGATGGTGTCGTGCTCTACGCGCTGCCGAACACTCCTGCGGAACAGCAAGAGCTCGCCCGATTGGCAATGCACTCAGAGGCGCGGGAGCGTACTGATGTACTCGTTGCTATTCCTAAGCATGTCGAGCCCCTAGCCGTTGCCTTTCGAGAACTTGAACTTTTGAAATGGGTCGAAAACAACACTCCCGCATTGCAGGGAGATGTTGTGGCGCGTAAGGAGATACGCGCGAGGTTGCAAGCTTCAGAAACGATCCTAGAGATGGAGCTCGCGCAGTTGTTCTCTCCCGCGACGTCATCGTCGACAGCCTGGTTCCATCGCGGGATTGAACAAAGAATACAGTCCTCGCGGGGACTCTCTCATCTGCTTTCAGATATTTGCAATGACGTCTATTGTGATACACCAAAGATCAAGAATGAATTGCTCAACAGGCGCGTTCTCTCCTCGGCGGCCGCTAAGGCCAGGCGCAATCTTATTCAAGCAATGATTAGTGCGGCAGACAAACCAAGTCTTGGGATTTCGGGCTTTCCCCCGGAATTGAGCATGTATCGATCCCTGCTTGAGGCCAACGGGCTTCATCGCTCGGTTGACGGCAGTCTTTTTTTGGCCGCCCCCTACGCAGATTCGTCGGTTCATTCCGCCTGGAGCGCGATTGAAAAGTTTTTTAACGAATCGGAACTGCAGAAAAGGCCGATCTCGGAATTGTTCACAACTCTGCAAGCGCGGCCATTTGGAATGAAGATGGGGGTGATACCGGTCCTTTTCTGCGCCGCGGCCATTGTGCACGATACCGAGGCTGCTTTTTATGAGAGCGGCGCCTTCGTTCCTGAAGTTACGATCGACGCTTTTGAGCGTCTGCTGAAATCTCCTGCCACGTTTGAACTGCGGTCCTATCGCATCGAAGGTGTACGTAAGACGGTATTCAGTGAGTACGCAAGACTGCTGGGCGCGGCTCCCGTTCGGAGTGATAATCTCGTCGCAATTATTAAGCCTTTGTACCGCTTCTTTAATCGGCTGCAGGATTACACAAAGCGGACGGCGAGCTTAACTCCGAAAGTGGTTGCCATCCGCGAGGCATTGTTGGCGGCTCGCGATCCTGACCAGATCCTGTTTCACGATTTACCGATAGCGTGCGGGTTTGAGCCGTTTGAAGTGTCGAAAGCCCATTCGGGAAGTGTTCGGGCGTTCTTTCATGAATTGCAATCGGGCTTTGCCGAATTACAGAGGTGTTACGACGACCTGCTGTATCGGCTTCAACAGCTGCTCTACCAGGCCTTCGATATTAAGGGAGCCAACGCGCGCAAGATTGTTCAACAGAGAGCCGCGACGGTGGTGGATTATGCTGTCGAGCCCCGGATGAAGGCTTTTATCATGCATCTGTGCGCGGATGATTTGGAAGACGTTCCATGGATTGAAGCGATAGGGGCGCTTCTAGCTGGCAAACCGCCAAAGAGTTGGAATGATGCCGATCATGCACGTTACGAAGTCTCCGTGTCTGAGCTCTCCCGCAACCTGAGGCACATAGAGGCACTAGTCTTTGAAATAACCCGTCCCGAAGTTATTAAGGATGCTTCTGCTGAAGTGTTTCGAATTGGCATAACTGATCGGCACTCGAAAGAACTAGAAGCCGTTGTTAGCGTTTCCTCGAAAGATACGGATATTCTGACCTCTGCGATAATGGAATTGGAAGGAGTGCTCGAAAAAAGTGGGGTGGCTGAAAGGCCAGATCTTTCACTTGCGGCCCTCGCCGCCGTATCAAAGGGCTTTCTTTCGCGCCTCGGCCAGGTAACAGTTGCAAAGAGAGTTGGAGCGTTAAATCGACATGACAGCTAAGAGACACATTCTCGGCCTCTCGGGCGGCAAGGATAGCACGGCTCTCGCGATTTACATGCGGGATCGCATCCCGGAAATGGAATACGTTTTTTGTGACACCCAAAAAGAGCTGCCGGAGACCTACGAATACCTCGATCGCTTGGAGGCGCATCTCGGAAAGCCGATTAAACGCCTGAACGATAAAAGAGGATTCGATCACTGGCTTAAGGTATACGGGAATTATTTGCCATCTTCACGAATGCGTTGGTGCACGAGAATGTTGAAGCTGAAGCCATTAGAGGACTATATCGGAGAAGACGCAGTACTCAGCTACGTGGCAATCAGAGCGGACGAGGATCGCGACGGCTATATCTCCACCAAGGCGAACATCAAGCCTGTGTACCCGTTTAAGGAGGCTGGGATTACCTTACCGGACGTAGCGCGCATACTAGATGACGCCGGCCTGGGCTTGCCTAAGTATTACGAATGGCGAACGCGATCGGGCTGTTACTTTTGTTTCTTTCAGCGAAAAGCCGAGTGGATCGGACTTAAGGAAAGGCATCCGGAGTTGTTCGAAAAGGCAAAGGCATACGAGAAGATCGACCCGGAAACGGGAGACCGATATACGTGGAGCGAGCGGGAGAGCCTGGAAGAGCTTTCTGACCCGCGGCGGGTCGCTGAAATCAAAGAGAAGCATGACAAGGCGATGAAGACGAATGCTTCGACCATGAAGGGACAGCGTCTCTATCAAATTTTGGGGGCAACGCTCGACGACGAAGACGACACAGAGCCTTGTTTGATCTGTCATCTATAGAATTCTGTTTTCTGGGCCTCAAAGTAAGTTCTGAATACGCCATCCGGCGCCAAATTGCTCAACGTTGAGACACTAGAGAATGGCCGTAGATCACTCCGATTCAGGACAAGACGAACTGAAAGCGGGCCCGCGGTACATCGTGAACCCGTGGGTCTCGTTTCTACGCGAATACGGCCCAATTCCCCAAAACAACAACATGTACGACGAGAGCATTCAGAGAGTGACGCGTCGTACAAAGGTTCAACCTCTCCAATTCGACACGGGAGACATACTAGACCGTATCGTCGCGGATCTGAACGCGGACCATCCAAGGTCGGTTCTTCTCACGGGCACAGCGGGCGACGGAAAGACTTACCTGTGCCGGGAAGCCTGGTGTGCCCTGGGGGGCAAACGAGCCGAATGGGATACAGACGCAAAAGTTAAACGCCTCCGAATTCATAATCGCAAGAAGCTGATTGTCATCAAGGACCTGAGTGAACTAGGCGGTTCAGATTACAAGTACCTGGAGAGAATGGCGGATTCGATTGTCAGCGAAGATCCTGAGGAGCTGTTTCTAGTCGCCGCCAACGATGGCCAGCTCGTGGAAGCGTGGGGGCGAACTAAGACGTCTGAGGCGGTCACCAGAGTGCGGCAGTTGATTGAGGAGCTTCTCGTGGGCGACTTGAGTGAAAAAGCCGGCTATGGCCTGCGTCTTCACAACTTGAGCCGCACCGATTCATCGGAGTTGATGGCAAAGATTTTGGTAACCGTTCAGGAACATGTTGGATGGCGAGGCTGTGAGGGATGTCTAGGGCAGACAAATGATGTCAGGTATCGGTGTCCCATTTGGGAGAACCTAAGCAGGCTCCGGGATTCAGTCTTCACCGACCGCTTGGGCAAACTCCTACGACTTTCTGATCAGGATGGATACCATTTGCCGATTCGGCAGCTTCTCATTCTGTCGAGCAATCTGATCCTAGGCGCGCCTAGCGCCAAGAATGGTCTCCTGCAATGCCGGGATGTCCCGCAGCTGGTGGATGAAAAGAGAACGGGGGAGGCGAGCATCTATAGAAATGCCTTTGGCGGAAACCTTTCTCCTGACCGCCGAGCAAACACAGAGGTTTTCGCCGTTCTGGGTAGGTTTGGCATTGGAGATGAGACCAGCAATCAGATCGACAATATGCTCATCTTCGGATCCGACGATCCAAAACTAATATCAACGTTTGATCAGCTCGTGCGAACCGATCTCCTTTATGGCGCTAGTTCGCAATTCTTGGCTCATCAAGCCGGCTATCTGGACGGAACTGACAGGAGTGAGATTGAGGAGTTTTTGGACATATTGCCATCAGCGCGACAAAGACTCTTCTTTACCATTCCACCCACCGACGTGAAACGTTTGGGGCTGTGGGAGCTAACGGCATTTCATTTTGCCGGGGAATACCTTGATGAAGTGTTGGTCCCACTACGGACGGGCGAGAGGCCGTCGAGACTAATTCTAGATCGTCTAGTGCGCGGCATGAATAGGGTATTTACCGGAATTCTCGTCTCAGCTAGCCGGGAATTGGTCCTGACATCATCCAGTAGTTATTCGCAATCGCGTATCAGCCGCATCCAGGAACACTCCATCTCGGTCGATCCCAACCGCGGTGAAAAGGTCGCTTTTGAATTGCTCAAGGAAAGGCCCTGTTTAGCAGTGCACCTGGATCGAGATCACAAGGTTCCTCTTTTGCTAAATCTCGTGAAATACGAGTTCTTATCCCGGGTCGCGGACGGAGCACTTCCCATCAGCTTTTCCAGGGAGTGTTACGAAGAGCTCCTGTCTTTTAAGACGAAGTTGTTGCAAAAGTGGCAATCCCTCCGCAGAACATATGGGGAAGAAGACCCGGCCAGCGAAAGAGAGGTCACGATTCGCGTAATGCAATTGGACCAGAAAGGAATGCTTGTTCAGAATCCGATTTCAGTGAAGCTATGAGTACTGAATTGCAACGACTACCGCGGCCCGCATCCGAGTCAATTGACTCAAGCCTTTGGGTGGATGAGGCCATTTGGGGCCACCGTCTCTATGACGAGCAGGTGCCGTGGTTGACGTTTTTGGAATTTCTAACAGTGTTGCGTGGTGAATGGAGGAATGATCGCGCTTTCAAAGAGCCGAACGGACCTAACCACCTGCAATACCCGACTCAGCATTTTCTATACCTGAGAAATGTGCTTTTCAACAATCCGACATTGTCCCGAATGCTTGTCCTTCACCCAGACGACGATACCCGCTGGTCGAACTGGATAAGTGATATGAGCAAGCGCGCTTCTGGTGTGGATCCTAAGGACTTCGGATACCTGAAGAGCCGCTTCTCCTCAATGGAGGACTTTGTCGCGCTCGTGGAACTGCTTCGAAGCACCGCAATAGAGGGGAGCAGCAATAAGCGGTGGACTTCGAAATTTGTTTTCCCCTATGGCCCGCATTGTCTATACGAAGACCTTAGGCTGGAGCGCGACGGTAGGGCGTCGAATGACCGTCGTTTTTTTGCGCGTACAGGTGAGATCCTTTACTTAATGCTCTGTCGCAGCGGGTTAGGTGAGGAATTGATCCAGGAACTTCGACCCCTAGTGCTGGATGAGAACACGCGATGGAACCGTCTCGTGCACTTGTTGGAGAGGAGTACATCGGAGGGCGAAGTACAAAATCGTCAAAGATCCGCGTACCTGCCGTACCCTCAACTTCCGGCGTTCAAGAAACTCGCCGAAGACTGGCTCGCACTCCTTCGCCTTCGGATGCCCGGATACGACGTATTCCCGCATCTTGTCGATATGGTTGGCGTCCACCTAGTTCTCTATTTCTTGCAACGCGCGTCTGAATGGGTACACAAAAAGCCAAAACTGACGCTAGTGTTGGAGATACTGGCTCCAAAACGTACCACTATCCGCGATCTCGCGGCCGAGACATATCTGGAAAACAATTTGCTCAGTAGACAAGCGATCCAAAAGTTCATCGACCGCGAAATTGTGCAAACTGACGACTGGCGCTTGGCAAAAGGGAGCAGTGACTCCTTTGGAAATGCGGCGAAGGTTGTGTACGAAAGAGTGTTGTGGAAAGCGGTCGAAGGAGACCAGAGGGGCTATGTTGGACAGCAGACACCCAACGCTCTGATAGAAAACCTTCGCGAGGCGGTTGCGAAACGCCACAGACAGCATCTGGCCAATATTCATTCTCAGTATTCCCGAGCCATTGGCTTGGCGTCAAAAAGAGGAACTCGGACCCTCCGGTATGCTCCCACAGATCTGCTTTTGAAAACCCTTGTCTTTGCTACAGTACCAAATCGGATGGAATTTCAAACCTTCCTCGAACTGCTGCATGAGAGGTACTGCTTCGTTGTTGGTCACCGCCAAGCGCGCCAGTTCATTGGCACAGGAGCCAGCGACCAACGAGCATTTGAAGAGAACGCCAAGCGCTTGGAGCTGAGACTGTCGAGTTTAGGAATGCTAAAGCGCCTCTCTGATGCATGTGCTTACGTCCAAAACCCATTGGGAGCATCTCAGTGAGTCCAGACGAGCTCATAGGGGCGACTGCGGTATCATTGATTAACCAGTTGGCACTTGGAGATGAGTCCTCCGGCGGCACAGCGCGTTTTCTGCTGGATCGCCTTACGGAAACCCAGATTGCCGCTGTCTGCGGCGCCATCGCGTTGCACCCAGTGCTCTCTGCTGACGTGCAGATGAGAATCCCGCGGGAGGTTGGGAATTCAGTCGGGCTGCCGCCTGAAATTCTGACGGATGAACGATCTACCTTTTGGCGGAATGCGGACTGTCCATTACCGATTCTCGTCCTTGCGAATACTGAGGACGACCAGGGTCAGAGCCTAAAGGATGTTACCGCAATAGGAAGCAATGAGCTGCTCTCGATTCCGATGCTCTGGGTGGAGAAAGTGGCCGAAGGCGCCAATCTACCGGAGAGCCAAAACAAATGGTGGGCTCAAGCGCTTAAGGGGCTACTGGACGCGAGGCCTTTGAGTCTTGATGCTTTCGCTCGATACGTTCTGTTGACACGGACTGCGGTAGATGAAGGACTGCCCATCATAGAGGCCCTTGGCCGGGCCTTGCCGGCACTGCGAGCTCCGCGAGATTCGGCATACTTCAATGGTATTCCGAAGAATGCGCTAGGGCACGCAAATCGATGGCGTCGACTTTTCCAAAAATTGTTTATTTCTAGAGCTCCGTACCTCGTGAAAATCGGTCCGAACCAACAGCCGATCAGTAAGGAGACTCTCGAAGACAGCTTCAAGAAAGTACAAGATGAAATTGACCCACAACACCATGAGTTGTTTGTGGCCTTCATCAATTCAGATAGCAATTGGAATGAGACTGCCCAGCTACTAGCCGATCTTGAATGGGAGGAAGACAAGGTCAAGTCGCTCTTTGACGGTCTTAGGGTCAAGGCAGAACCACTTGGCAAGGCCACGCTAGACTTCTACGAAGACGAGTTTCCTGTAAGCCTTGCAGAAGAAGATCGCGACTACCTCCAGCGTCTGGATCAACGGAGAACGCGCGAAACAAATGACGAAGACACGTTATTCTACGAACAGCACAGGTACGAAGTTGGCCAGAACAGGCCGCTCAAACTCAAGTGGGAGCGCTTTGTTTTTGGACAGCCGCTTGAGACAGACGACTTCCTTGTAGGCGTTCTGCAGATTCTCGAGCGTCTCTACGAGCAGGCCGGAGCGACTGCGGAAGAGCGTCGTCTTGTTATCGAATGCCGCCACTCCAAGCGCGACTGGCTTGAGATGAACTTCGACGCGGTGACCTGTTTTGCTCGGTGCTACCGCGGACTAAAGATGCTTACGGGGGACAGGGTTGAATGGGACGTACCCCATTTGTTCGAGTTTGATGCGGTGGTCCGCGATGAGGAGCGAAAGGGAAGATACGAGCGAACAGACACGGCAAGACGAACTGCAAACCAAATCAAGTTCACATTCAGGCTAAACGTAAAACGGACCGGAGACGAGAGTGAATACACGTCCCAACTGATTTGGACTTTCAACCCCGAGTCGGTGTTGAGCCAATACGACGCCGATTGGAACCGGTTGAAGCAGAATCCCTTCACTAGGAGTCGCGTGGCTCGAGAGGTCGTCAGCGCCAAGGGGAAACTTCAAACGTTGGACCTTAACGACGCTTCGACAATGATGCCGGTTTTTCGCCAGGATCGCGGTTCGCTTGTTTCCGCCTATGATCCAGAGCAGGATATCGGTGCCGGTTTCTGCGGCGCACTGGAGATTGCGTATTCCCAGCGGAGAATTACCGAGGCAGGCAAGAAAGCTCTTGCGGACTCTTGGCTGAAGTTCTCTAAGGAGTATCTGGTGGCTATCGAGTCCCAGAGCGGTGCTGCAACAGAGACTTGGCTTCAGCTCGCCGACAGCTACCGCGCTCTTCTGGATGCCCTGGTAGACCATGCCACGGGAGACAGAAACCGAATAGATCTCTGGACCCCAATTCTGAGCATTGGGACCACTGTGGTGGATGGGGGAGCTTCTTCAGCGATTGTGACGCCGTGGCACCCTCTAAGGATGGTTTCTGCAGCCATAAAATCCCGCCAAGTTGCCGGATTATTGAGACATCTTTTGACGAGCGAAACGGTCAATTTTGGTGATGCGCGAATGTTTTTCCGGGATCTCGGGGGCGAGCTAGGCTCGACATTTTACCCGGATGTTTGCATCGGAATGATCGGTACCCAACCGACCCTTTTGTCGATCGCACAGACATGCGGCGACTATTCGATTATGGAATCTCCTTGCCGTTGGGGCGATATTGAAAGTGCGACAGACGATGATCCTCGATCGGCATCCGGCATCGTTATAAGACTCCTGAGGCGTTATTTGGAGCTTCAGCCCCATGAAGAAGCTAATCTCACAGTGGTGCTGTACAACTGCGACAGTGCCCAGCTACCTCAAGCCGTTGTTGAACAGCTCTCCAATCTCTACGAAGACGGCAACAATGAGGTCCGGTGCCAAGTGGTGCTGAGGCACAGCGATCCCAGAAAACTGAACGATCTGTACGGAACTCTTCTGAAGATTAGCGAAGAAAATTCAGAGCTCTTCGTTGGCAGCGAGGCGTCGCGAGACTTCATGTCTAAGCTCCGAATCAGCATTATGGCCGAACAGGCGCAGGTTCCATCTGAGATGTCCGGGCCGCCCACTGACATTGTTTTCTTATACGATGTGATTGCGCGCGCCGCGGAGCTTTGCTGGGTCGAAGAGGACCGTCAGCATTCGCCCGTCGACCTTCTACACCACGTGCCGCCGCGATGGTCAAAAAGAAAACCATCTGCGAAAGATGACCTTCGATCGACGACCTATCTCACCTGTCCGCTGCAGCCTTCCGTGGGATGGTCGTATCTGCGTGCGGTCCAGCAGATTTTGACCGGCAACGACAACAGTCATCATGCGCTGCCCGCCAGACGAATATCGTTTCAAAATAACAAAATAAGAGAAGTCTTCGATGAAGTGCATCGTCTCGGACAGTGGGTCGTGAACTATGACGAGTTGCTGACTAAAAGGCAACTGCGAAATCTCGGGGTGCAGGTCATTCGATACCAGAAATTAAGACATGAGGGTCGCAACCTCCTGATCTCGTCAACTGCCCCTTTGAATCTGCTTAACGTTTTGGTTCAAAAACAGCTAAGGAAGCTGAGTTTGGGCTTATCGGCCGAAGAACTTGAGCAGCTTGCGTCGCGGATGCTGGACGTGGCAAATGACATCTCTGGGGACATTGTTCTACGGGCGGCCAAGCATGGTTGCTTCGCGAACGAATTAATCGGCTTAGTCCTCTCCCGGTACTTAATCGAAGATGAAATTGGTTCCGAACATCACGCCGGATGGTTTTTTCTAGATGACTATGCCGATTGGCTTGGCCAAAAAGAGGAACACATTGCCGATATTCTCGCGCTAAGTCCCCAGTTTGTTAACGGTCGCCATCGACTTATTGGCATCGTGGGCGAGGCAAAGCTCGTGGCATCTGATGGTGTCGCACAAGCCCGCAAGACTTCTGAAGTGCAACTTCGAGAGACCCTGGCACGCATTCAAGATGCCATTTTTGGTGATCCGGGCAGGCTGGACCGAGATCTCTGGCTGGGAAGGTTCGCCGACCTGTTACTGGACGGTATGGAAATACCTCCAGGAGATCCCCTTCGAATCGAAGACTGGAGGGATGCGATACGTGAGGGAAAGGTCGAAATCGTCCTTCGGGGTTATTCACACGTTTTTGTGCATGAGGAGAATTCCGAGCGCCTCGCGTCAACTAGGACTGAGGTCGCAAAGGTGGAAGGCGCGTGGCAAGAAACATTCGCTCGTGATTCGGTTCGGGAGTTGGTATTGCGTTTTTGGGGCGCGAGATCGCCGCGCGATATCCGTGAGGCTCTCGGTTGGGCCGTAGATGATGATGACGCTAAGGGTGTGGCATCCAGAGTGATGTGGGCTGTACCCGTGGGGAGTGGTGTCCCCAGTTCTGAGCAGGTTCCAGGTGCCGATACACCCATCGAGGATCGCGTAATCGATGCACGCGGCGGTTTGCCCCCAGTGGAGCAGTCATCCCTCCATGTGCCGGATGCTAACGTGTTGAATCCTACACAGAGCAGTGGTGAAGGATCAACTGCAGCGGATAATGGCCTTTTCCGATGGGCAACCCCACGGCTCCGCGAAGTGTTGTCGTCGTTGCTGCCGACTCGTTCAGGAGACGCTTCTGGCGAGGCATGGCTCAAGGACACGACGAAGCGGATGCGGAGTGCCCTCCTGAACTATGGGCTTCAGGCAAAAGTTCTAGATGAGCGACTTACGCCGAACGCGGCCCTGATACGGTTCCAGGGATCAGATCGACTCAAAGTTGCAGACCTAGAATCCAAGCGCAGCCAACTGCTCACTACGCATGAGCTCAAGGTAATACGGATTTCAGCTGAACCGGGATCAGTCGTGGTCACAATAGCGCGACCTGAACGGGAGATCGTGTCATTGGTCGATGTGCTCCGAAATCGAACGGTCGACGATCAAAACCAGCACGTCAATCAATCGCTTGTCGTCGGTATCAGGGAAGCGAATGGGGATATTCTTTACCTCTCACCCGGAAAGCGTCATTCCCCGCACACTCTGATTGCTGGAACCACGGGCAGTGGCAAATCGGTCCTAATCCAGAATCTGATACTGGATATCGGCATGACGAATTCTGCAAAGGCCGCACAGATCACGCTAATTGATCCAAAGCAGGGTGTTGACTATTTTGCCCTTGAGGCCCTACCCCATTTGGCTGGACGACTTGTTGTCGAGCAGGGAGCGGCACAAGCGCTCCTCGAGCAGATGGTCGTTGAAATGGACCGTCGCTATCGACTGTTCCGAGAAACCAGGGTCAGCAGTTTGAGTGACTTCAACGCGCGAGTCTCGGCCGATCAAAGGCTGCCGGTTCTCTGGATTGTCCATGATGAATTTGCAGAATGGATGCTGATAGATGAATACAAGGAGATTATCAGTTCTACGGTACAAAGATTGGGCGTAAAAGCGCGCGCCGCTGGAATATTTCTGCTGTTTGCTGCCCAGAGACCCGAAGATCGCGTGATGCCAGTTCAGCTCCGCGACAATCTCGGCAACCGTCTCGTGCTCCGGGTCGAGAGCGAAGGTACTTCTCGGATAGCGTTGCTCGAGGAAGGAGCCGAGAGGCTTCTCGGAAAGGGCCATTTGGCCGCCAGACTCCAGGGTGAGGATGATCTCGTGATTGCTCAGGTTCCGATATTAGCTACTCATGAAATTGAAGCGATTGTCCATGCACTTACGAAAGAGGCGCTTCTCTAGAAACCGCGAGTGGAGTGGGCCCGAAGAAACTGTGTAGGAAATATTGGAATGGGCGCACAAATATATTGAAAAGGGTGTCACGTTGTAGGACGCGCGTGCTGGCGATGCCATCTAAAAAGAATCAACTTGTCGATTTCATCGATGACGTAAAGGACGCTAAGGCACATTCGCACAGGATCTTATTGTGGCCTGCGGCCTGGAAGAAGTTTATAAAACCGCGCAGGCTTAATTGGCGAAAATGCTCGTTCTCTCCTGCCGACAAATCACGTGTTCCCGATAGACCCGGCGTGTACGCCTTTCTCATAGAACCGCGGTTCTATCCTGCGCTTCGGGTTTCGGTGCTAATGTACATCGGCAAGACGGACCGGTCGCTACGTACACGCTTTGGCGAATATCTTAAAGAGGCGGATGATCCAACTGGAAGGCCTGCAGTTTCATTCATTCTGACTGCCTACTCGGGACATTTGACATTCTATTGTGCGCCCGTTCGACCGCCCAGATCGCCGGCGAAGGTTGAGGACGAACTGCTAACCTCGTTCATGCCTCCACTGAACAAGACTTATCCAGCCCGCGTTCGCAGAACCGTAGCGGCCTTCACGTAAGGTGATATGCCGGACAAGAGCAAACTCGAGATTCTCAAAGTTCCTGGACTCCGCGCGCACATGGGAGACTGGGTCTACTACGTCACATTTCTCAAGCTGCGCGACGTTGCTGAACGGGTTTCATTTGTAAGAGATATACACACAAGCAGAGTGCTTGAGGATCTCATCCAGCGAGAGATCGACGAATCGAAGCACTCTTGGTCCATCAAACAGTACCTTCTTCATCAACGACAGAGATTCTTCAATGGGCTCGTAATAGGAGTGTACGGTGGCACTCCGTCATGGACGGAGCTCAATGTCGACGACACGTCCAATGTCAGCTTGGACGCGCTGCCGACGTACATCCGGGGCGCGCTAGGAATTCTCACGTTCAGTGGAACCGAGCAGCTGTTCGCAATCGATGGACAGCATCGCGTGGCGGGGATCAAGAAGGCTGTCGAAGCCCGGAAACAACTCGGGAGCGAGGAGATCTGTGCCCTCTTTATTTCTCACAGGAACGATAGACAGGGCCTCCAAAGAACTAGGCGCCTGTTCACTACCCTGAATCGATATGCGAAACCGGTAAGCAAGATGGAGATCATCGCGCTAGACGAGGATGACGTCCTTGCGATCATAACCCGTAGGCTCGTAGAGGGGCATCCGCTATTCCGGGAACGAGTATCCCGCCAGAAAGGAAAGGCGATATCGAAGAGTGACCGACGGAACGTGACGTCTATTGTTTCGCTCTATGATTCGTTGGATATCTTTTTCAGAACACGGCCTCCGCGGTTGTGGAGGGAGTTCCGAAAAATGAGGCCTGGTGACAGCAAGATCCGAGAGTACTATCAACGCGCTGAGAGGTTATGGGCTGCTCTTATCGCGTGCTTCCCCGAGTTGGCAGAAGTTGCAAACAGCAGGCCTGATGAGGAACTTGTCGGTAAGTATCGAAACAGGTCGGGTGGCCACCTCATATTCCGACCAGTCGGCTTAGAGATGATCGTTTGGACTGTACGGATATTCCTTGATCAGGGTAAACCACTCGGGAAGATCGTCAAGGCTATCTCCCGGGTGCCAATGGACCTGGCGCAAGCTCCCTGGGCTGGGTTGCTTTGGGATCCAGTCAATCACCGCATGACGGTGGCGGGAGAAAATCAGCAAGTAGCGAGGCGTTTGATGTTCTATGGCTTGGGAGGAGACCTCAAGGTTCTCAAGATCACCCGCAAACAACTCCGCGAAGAGTGGGGCGGCATCCTGAACAGGCGCGTCAGACTGCCTCGATGGGTATCAATGTCCTAGCGTCAGGGCTCCGTTGCCGATGGAACCGAAAATATGCAGTACCGCGATGGAGATAGAATCGGCTACAGGGTGGGCCAATCGTGAGGACATCAGAGGAGATCAGCAGGACGCGTATACGTAATGCCGTCGTACTTGACACCCTGAGCCCTGTAACGCCGAAGAAGAGTTGAAGAGTCTACATGAACCGAATCGGGAAAATGCACGGATGACCGGCCGGTCAGACCGCCCCCTTCGTGCCGCGCCTTGCTTTGCGGGGACCCGCCGGGTTGGTCCACGCTTGACCATGACAAAGGGATTAGCGGCTCTGCGCAGACTTTTGCCGCATTCGCCGGAACAGCTCGGCCTGTTCAATCGCATCGTCAAGCGCGTTATGTGTATGACGCCGAGACGAATCCTTGAATTCCTTCGCTATCCGGCTCGACCGCGTGTCTTCCCATGTGCCTCCGCTCAGCCCCATATAGTAAGACTTGATGTCGATACCGCCGATTCCGAAGGGATTCTCGCCCAGATAGTGATGAAAATAGAAGTTAACGAAGGCCCAGTCGAACGTGGCGTTGAAGCCGACGAACACCGGCTTCCCAGTCTTTGCGACGGAACTCAGCCAATCGCGAAACGCGACCATGGCGTCTTTCGGGTCGCGTCCGGCACGCGCGAAGTCCTCAAGTGTCCGGCCGACAACTTTCATTGCTTCCGGCACCGATTTGTCATTCAACGGTTTGAATTCGACATAGAAAGTGGCTTGCGGATCGTCCACGGACACTGCGCCGAGCGAAAGCATACTGTAGGTTGGGGGAAGCGGTCCGGCGGCTTCCACGTCAACAGATATGTAAACCTCTCGCACAGCGCCTCCACAGGCCGTTAAGCCATCTTCACAATTGGCGGTCTGTTGATGTTCCTTTTCCAAAACTCGACCAAAGCCTTTTTTCTATCCGCAACGCGATCGCCGGGCTTCCAGAAGTGGCACGGGATCATCTCCTGGTCAAACGGAAGCTTGGTCCCCTCCTCTGCCGTTACGAGAACGCGACCGCCACGCAGGGCGTAGCCGAGCTCGATAAAACAGTTAGGCCGTTCGCCGGTTACATCTACGACCGCTACCGATGAAAAGTGTAGATTCTCAAAAATGCCGACGTTTATAAACGCGTAGTCGCTATCGTCGGTGCCGATTTCAACACGGCGCATTCCCGCGGCGTCCACGACTGGATCGACGACATCACGGAAGAATGACTCAACGATTTTGAATTTTGCATGTCCGGGATTGAGAAGCCGCACGTAAAACACAGCGGGCCGCTCGATCTTGGCGAGCAGGCTTACCGTCCGGCTTGCGACATCGGCCACCGCCGCAGCGCCGTTTCGCGTGGCGATTCCTGCGAGCGCCGCCCCCTCCGTGCTTGCATAAGCGGCGCTGAAGCGGAAGAATCTGGCGGGTTCCGCTCTCGCTTCCTTAGCCAGCCGCATCGCGCCGCCAGTGCCGTCCTCCCTGCTGGCGCCGAGCGCCAAATCAAGGGGCACGACCGGCTTTCGGCGCAATAGATACAGGTCTGCCAAATGCTCAACCCCGGTGCCGCCGCCGAGAATGACCAAGGCATCGCTAAATACAGCCTGGCGCTGGCGCAGAAAAGCCGCAGCGCGAGACCCCGGCATTATGGATTCGACGTGAAGCAGGCCGCTCCTCAATAACTCTTCATACAAGGGCCGACGGTTGTCCGGAATCTCCGATACCGACTTCTCGGAAGAGGCGACAACGATGGGGAGGCCCGACTCGGCGGGCCAAGCAGGAAATCC
>Ga0209517_10003673_pt1 | contig 20629 bp, 17 predicted proteins | sample PeaSoiMetSII2010_FD_187695 | JGI IMG/M metagenome (GOLD analysis project Ga0209517, IMG submission 187695) | Peat soil microbial communities from Weissenstadt, Germany - SII-2010 (SPAdes) (version 2) | ecosystem: Environmental > Terrestrial > Soil > Wetlands > Peat | place: Germany...
CCTACATCGGCAAACTGGAAAGCGACATGCGCGAAGCGGCCAAGAAGTTTGAGTTCGAGAAAGCCGCGAAGCTCAGGGACGCGATCAAAGAGTTGCGGACCAAGGAATTTTTGTTCGCGTAGGGGGCAGAAATGGCCATCGAGAGCTACCGCGCTGCAGAGAAACAAATTGCCTCCGAGGAGAGAGCCAGACTGTTCCCAGGTCTAGAAATCGTCAAGGATCTAGCTTCGAAAGGTGCCGAAATCGTTGGACTCGAGCTACCAAAGTTCCTTGCGCTGAGTTCGGAGGCGGTCCGCAAGAATTCGACCGACAACCTTTTTTATTTGCTTGAATCGCTTGTCCAGGATGCGGAGCGCATCGACTTGAGGCTTGAAACCTTTGAGTCAGCTAGTACGCGAGAGCGAGAAGCACTGAACGAGTTGATTTCCGAAGCAGCAGTGCGAGCCGCTGAAGCGAAGAGCAAGGATCGGGTCAGGAGGATCGCACGGATATTGGCGAACTCGTTTCGCTCGGGCCCCAAGCGGAGCTACGAGCAAGAGCGAGAACTGATTGACACTGCGGTGCAGGTGGCCGACGTCGACGCCTCGGTTCTGGGCGTGATGATGAGGTACCAAGGGCCTGCCGTGAAGCATAGCGGCGTAGCAGATGTAAACGAAACCAACGAGACCTGGCGGAAGATGGTGCAGGAAGACAAAAGCTTCAGCAGCCCACGTATTCACGTTTCCTGCGCTCGCCTTCAGGCGCAAGGACTTATCATCCGCATGGATCGGAATCCGAGTGGGTTAGATCTAGTAACCAATGCTTACTCGCTAACTGAGTTTGGAGTGCAGTTCTGTGAATGGTGCATCGTTGAGGGCGAGAAGTAGCGCGGCATAGACTAAGACTTGAGGTACCGTGCAGGTGACAGAATATCAATCTCCCGCCACGGATGCAGCGCTAGCAGATCGGCATCTCCCGTGATGATCGCGTCTGCCCTTCCGTTCAGCGCCACTTCCAGGAACTTGTCGTCTTTCGGGTCGCGGCATTCGCGGATCTGACGAATGATGGGCACCGACTCGGCCTTATTCGCGATCAGACTCAGGAATTGCAGTCGCTGCTCAAGGCTGACGTAGCGATCGAATTTGGCCTCGGCCAGGACTTCGGCTAGTTCGCTGATGGTGGCCTGTGAGACGAGAAGAACGGCAGTGTCCATGGCCTTGCCTGCGGCTCGACCGGGAACCGACGACAGCCGCAAGAGGCCGCTCACGAAGACATTCGTGTCCACGACAACGCGCGCGGGCGTGTGCATCAATCCTTAAGAAGGTCGGCGAGAATCTCGTCGGTCAGGCCCCGAGCTGCAGCCTGCGCGCTTACTCGTTCGCAGAGACGCTTCAGCTCCACATTGTTCACGCCGCGGATGCGATCGTACTCCTCCGCCGACATGATTACGGCGACGTCGCGGTTTTGGCGGCGGATCAGGACAGGTTCGCGCTGCGCTGCGTCGAGGAGCGCGGCGAGGCGCTGTTTGGCGTCGGTGGCGGTGACAGTCTTCATTTAACCATTATAGATAAAATAGACAAATTGTGCAACCGCTCTAAAGACGCAAGCCGTGGCAGCCGGGCTTTGCCGGCTTGGACAGCCGAGGGCGGCTGTCCCCACATGGACTCAGACGCGGTTTAGCGTCCGTAGGCCGCGCTGGCGGCCAGCGGTTTCCGATGGAAGGTGTACCCGTCAAAGGTTTCGGAGCGGAAGTTCAGGTTCGGGGCGCAGATTTTTTCGGTCTGGCTCAGGAAAAGGTATCCGCCGGGCTCAAGATAGAGATGCAACCGCTCCATGAGCGCAGTGCGTTGGGCGCGTGAGAGGTGGGGCAGCACGTCCATGCAGAAGATGCAATCGAAGCGCCCGATGTAGACCGGCTTAGTCAGGTTCATGGTATTAAAGGTGACCAGGCTGCGCAGACGCGGCTTGACCAGCAGATGCGCGCCGTTGCTTGACCCATTGCTTGAGCCAATGCTCGGATTGTTGCCTGAATTGTTGCCTGAGCTGTTGCCTGAGCCATTGGCCGAACCGTTCCCTGAACCGTTCGCCGCTCCGTTTTGCGGCATATCCGTAGAGCCGTTCGACGCCCCGTTGGGGCTTCCGATCTTCGAGAAGCAGGCGCGGATGGCCGCCGGAGGCAGGCCCGTCAGAGCCGCCTGCGGATATAGCCCGCGCTCGGCAACTTCAATCGCAGAAGGCAGCAGGTCGCTGCCTACAATATGGATCGACCAGTCTCTTGGACCCTGCCCCGTGCCAGCCGCGGCACCGTTCTCGGCAATGCCGCCCGTGCGGCTCGACCCATTCCGTTCCTTGGCGTCTTTGTCTTTGTCTTTACTGCCGTTGCCGTTGTTCGAAGCATGGTTCGAAGCATGGTTCGAAGCATTCCCGGCACTATTCCCGGCGCCGTTCCCGGGTAGAGTGTCGCACAGCGCCATCGCAATCGAGTAAGCTTCTTCGCCGGTCGAGCAACCCGCGCTCCAGATGCGAAGCGTGCCGGGTCCCTCGTCCGATTTGCGGGCGTAGAGTTGCGGGATCACCTGCCGCGCCAGCGCGTTCATGGCTCCGGGATGACGGAAGAAACCGGTATTCACGTTGAGCACGCCGTCAAGGAATGTGGGCAGCGCTGACGGATCCTGATCCGAAGCCCGCAAGCGGCTGATCATCGCCGCGGGAGATTCGAGTTCGTGACTCTCCAGATACTCTGCCACGTGCGCGGCCAAGGCGCTGTTGGGACAGTCGAGCAGGATTCCCGTCTGGCGCTCGACTAGCAGGCGCAGTTCCGAGAGTTCATGCTCCAGTATGGTGACGCCCGCCATCAATCTATGCATAAATCCTTCCCCCGGAGGGTGCGCAAACGATTCCTTCGCCGAACTCTTTGAACTCGGCGTGGTGCGAGGGGAGGAGTTTTCATAACGTCTAGTTACCGGCGGCGGCCGCCGCGTACGACTTGCCGGAATCTTGTTCGGCCTGCTGCGCCACCACGTTCATTTCTTTTTCCAGCGACGAGAAGCGCTGCATGATCTCGTGGATGCGCAGCGTCATGTTGCGAATGGTTTCGATCTGGGCACGCGTCTGGGCAGACAAGCTGCCCGGCTCCAACAGCAGCAGGTCCGAGTTCCCCAGCACCGACGTAAGCGCGTTGTTCAGGTTGTGCCGCATTTCCAGCATGTAACGGCCCAGGGTCGCCTGGCGATCCAGTGTGGCGCAGGCGGTTTCAGCCGCACGGGCGCGGGATTCAGCTCGCGAACGGTGCACTGCCTCGCTAGCCGCCAGCACCAGGGTTTCGAGCCAATGTTCACCGAGTAAGTGTTCGCTCGGCCGCAGAACGGCGACTCGCGGCCAGCGCTCGTGCACCAGTTGTGCCGTGGCGACGTCCTGGCAGACGCAGAAAATCGGCTGACCGGTGGAATGCAAGGGCTCCAGCACCACCGAAAGCAGGTCGCGCCGCAACTCCCCAACGATGGCCACGTCGAACACATCCACCGCAAACCGCGGCCACAAGTCCCCGCTCAGCAGCGTGAACGTCGGCACGTTGCGCTCCATCTGCCAGCGCGCAGTAATGCGCCGGGAGAAATCAACTTCGTCGCAGATGATCAGTACGGTCGGTGCCTGCAAGTGCAAACTTCCTTTTGCCTTCAGCTTTTCCCTTCAAACCGGCGCTTCTGTCTATACCTGTTGGTACTCGAACTGTTGCTCCGGACCAGCTCATTTCTTCTGTCCCGGCTGAGAGTCAGAGTCTGGCTCCCATCCCGGAGTACCTGAAACCTCAAACTCCGCGTGGGCGGCTGCGACGGAGGGCTTCGCCTTCGGCTGCGCAGCCGGCTTGGTCGCGGCCTTGAATGCACCCGCCGCTGCAGCTGATGCAGCGGGTTTTGCCGCAACCGGCGCGGGCTTACCGACTGGCGGCGCAATTGGTTTTCCCGCAACGGGTGCGGCAGGTTTGGTTGCGACTGCCGGCTTCGCGGCTGGCGCGGCCTTCGCCTTAGCGTCCGCTTCGGGCCCTTTGCCGCGGCCGAGGGCGTACTCGACCGAGGCGCGCAAATCGACCAGCATGCGCAGCGGCTGTCCCGAGGAATACTCCGCCTGAAACATCACCTTCCACGACTGGCAGATCACGCGCAGGCGAATGATCGGTTCCTGCGCGGAAAACTGGGCGCGACGGCAGTCGATGGTTGTGACGCCCTTGTTTTCCAGCTCGGTCAGCCCGTCAAGAATGGTATTGAGATCGCCCAGCATCAGGCGGAAGAACGACCGCCGCATGAGATATCCGAAACGCGTGAACGCCGTGAGCGCCACCGGCAGATAGAACAGGTCCCCGGCCAGGCCCTTGGCCTTGCGCCCCTGCTCCAGCACGCCGCCATGCAAAAGCTCATCGAGTGAGCGGCATTTCCGCGCTGCATCGAGTACACGATCAAGCGAGTTCAACCAGACCGGAGGCTTCAGTTCCACCGCGCCCAAAACCGGCTCCAGAGACTGGGCCACATAAGCTAGGTCCACTTCCGCGTCATCCACGCCCGACGGCGCCAGCTGGCTGAAATACTGCACCAGCAGAAAATCAATCTTGTCCCGGATAATGTCGCTCTTGGCCGTCTTGGCCAAAAAGTGCTGCAGCAGGCCGACCAGTCCTTCCTGGGTCACCAGCGCACTGGTTTGCAGGAACTGGCGCAACTGGTGCACCTGGATGACCTGGTCCATTTCCTCCAGCCAGTGTTGCGCCTGTTCGACCGTCTCTTTGCCGGGCGTGTCGAGGGCGGCCTCAAGATCGGGGAAAGGCTTCACGTCGATGGCGAACTCACGCGCCAGCTCGAAATAAATCGGATATAACCTCTGGGCTATCTTCCATTGGGTGGCGAGATCCTGCACGGGTGTTGTAGGAGTCATGGTTTCACGATCCAGTTGGGCACTTCTCCACGAAAGCGCGCGGCCACTACGGTTTTGCCGGGCTGATACTGCACCGCCACGACCGAAGCGGCAACATCGAACGAACGGTCGGAGTTCCGCAGGCGAAGATCGTCGCCAAACTCCAGCGGCGTGTTGCACGCAAAAAGGACTTCGCGGGGAGTGCCAAATTCAATGACGATACTTTCAGCGAAATGAGCGGCGGACGGCTCGCTGCCCTGCAGCACCCGGGCCAGTTGAACCGGCATGCGGACGGGCGATGCTTCGGGGAAGAAACGGGCGAGCCCCGCCACGGTGCTGGCGTCCTGCGCGTAACGTGCCGTTCCTGTGGCTGGTTGCGCCAAGCGATGAAAATCCCCTTAACCCAGACTCGACCAAGAATCTTTAACCAGATTCGTCTCTGCCCGTTGCAATGCGGTCGGGCTCCCCCTCTTCCCGGTTAGGAAGAGCTGTGGGGAGCCAGATTCCGCGGTTCAGAAAAAGAGGAGCAACACAGCCGCCATCTCCGCGAACGGAAGGTCTAGCACTCAGGTGAGTGCATTTTCAGCGGGTTAGGGCCGGGTCCCAAGGTCGTGGACGAGCAAAGACGTTTCCGGCGTCTCAGCATGAGACGTAATTCTCAAATCCGCGCCTCGTCCCTATATGAGTTATCCACTTTGCTTCCAGTTAGCCGGTAATCCAACCGGAATCCGGCTCAAGGTCGGTGAGTGAGTTGGCGATTTGTCATACTTTCAGAAACTAAGCCCACAGAAACCAACGACGACTGAATCGCCTGCGTTGATCAAGACCGGCCTGCGGCCCTTGGTCTGCCTTCGCAAAAGCCCCGTGGATCTTTGCGCTGTGACTGGGGTCACTGAATTCGTCGCCCGGCTGAGCTAAATAGGACATGTCGTTCCCCGAAGAGCCTTTCTCTTCACCTGGTGCCGGCCCTCCGCCGAACCGACCAGGAGTCTCATCATGGCATCGCAATCAGTCGCGATAGAGTCAACCATTCCCCAGGCAGAACACGAATGGATTCAGCAGTCCTGTGGATTCTACGCATGCCCCGTATGCAAGCAGGGTCTGGAACCGGTGCACGACGGGCTTTCCTGCCGTGTCTGTGTGAGGACCTACCCCATCCTGAGCGGGATTCCCGACTTCCTCGTGGTCAACCTCGAAGAGAGCAGGAACCGATCCCTGCGCGTCGTCGGGAATTGGGACTCTCGCGCCCTCTTTGACTTCCTGGCATCCGCCTATGAATCCTGCGTGTATCCGGTCGTGTGCAACCTGTATGCCGGATGGCACAGCACGTCCTTAGAACAGCTGGCACATGACGTCTCCGACATTGTGGGATCAAGTGACGGGGTCATTCTGGACGCGGCCTGCGGGCCGGGAACCTACGGGCGCCGCATTGCTTCTGCGTCAACGACCGTTCTTGGCGTTGATGTCTGCATGAGCATGCTGCGGCGGGGCGCCCATTATGTCGAAAGGGGACATATTCCCAACGTTCACTTCGCCCGTGCTACGGTGGAGGCGCTGCCGTTTCGGGCTGGCCTGTTCGACGCCGCCATCTGTGCAGGATCGCTGAACCACTTCTCCGACACGGTCCTCGCTTTGCGCGAGATCAACCGCACCATGAAAGTCGGTGCGCCGCTGGCGGTATTGTGCTTTGCCCTCATCAACTCGGGCCTCATCAAATACAAATCGATACGCGACCGCGCGGAGAAAGGCGGCGGTCACATCTACAGCGTCGCTGATCTCGAGCGCTATGTGGTCGAAGCAGGTTTTGAGGACTTTCGCCCCCACACATACGGCTCTGTCCTGGTATTCAGTGCCCGCAAAAGGCCGGCAGAGCATTAGAAGAGGGGTCTGGCTCGAGTAGCCAGCTGGACGAAAGTGGACAATTGTTCCAAAGCCTCGAATGGCGATAGCGGGGCCAATGCACTCCTTGATGAAGTTCTGGGAGTATCGTCGGCAAACCGAAAGTTGAGTTACACGCAGGGGCTCACTGCAGCGTATGACTCGACGAGCCCGAGCCGGAACCGCCTCCGCTGATGTTGTAGCGTTTCAGCTTGCGGTACAGCGTGGCGCGGCTGATGCCGAGCATGCGTCCGGCGAGGGCCTTGTCTCCTTTGACCTGCTCGAACACGCGCTGGATGGTCGCTCGCTCGATATCTTCAAGGTCAGTCGTAGACAGCGGAATCCGCGGCGGTTCGTGCACTGCCTGGGCCCCGGCGAGATCAGGATCAAGCACGGTCGGCCGGTCCACCGGCAGGGCCGCCGAACTTCCAGCCGCCGAACCCGCCGTCGAACCCGCCGCTGATCCTGCCGCAATCGCGGGGGGAAGGTCGCCCAGATCGATGATCTGTCCGTTGCCCAGCGCCACCGCGCGCTCCACGCAGTTCTCCAACTCCCGCACGTTGCCCGGCCATTCGTATTGCATCAGAGCTTTCATCGCGGCACTGGTCACGTGCAGCTCGGACCCGGGCGCATAGCGTTCCAGAAACCAGTGCACCAGCATGGGAGTGTCGCTGCGGCGCTCGCGCAGTGCAGGAACGTACAGAGTCACGACGTTCAAGCGAAAGTAAAGATCTTTGCGGAAGGTTCCGTTCTTGTAGGCCGCTTCCAGATCGCGGTTAGTGGCCGCGATAACACGGACATCCACCTTAATTTTCTGATTACTGCCCACCGGACGCACTTCTTTTTCCTGCAACACGCGCAACAGCTTGGCCTGCAATTCCAGAGGCAGTTCGCCAACCTCATCGAGAAAAATAGTGCCGCCATCGGCGGCCTGAAATAATCCCTGCTTCGATTTCAGCGCTCCGGTAAACGCTCCCTTTTCGTAGCCGAAAAGTTCGCTCTCGATCAGCGTCGGCACCAGCGATCCGCAGTCGACGGCGACAAAGGCGCGGTTAGCAAAAGCGCCGCGGAAGTGCATGGCGCGGGCCACCAACTCTTTGCCCGTCCCACTTTCTCCATAGATGAGCACCGGTGTCCGCGTGTCCTTCAAGCGCGCAACCATGCGCAGCACATCCTGAATCTTGGCCGACGATCCGATAATTCCATGCACCGCGGTTTCCGAATCCATGCGCTGCCGCAGAAATTCGTTCTCTTCCACCAGACGGACTTTCTCCGCCATGCGCCGCAGGAAAAGCCGCAGTTCTTCCAGCGGCGAAAACGGCTTGGTGATGTAGTCGTAAGCGCCAAGCTTCATGGCCTGCACCGCGGTTTCGATCGAGCCGTGTCCGGTCATCAGCGCAATCTCGGTGCGCGGCAAAAGCTTCTTCACTTTTTCCAGGAACTCCAGCCCTGACATGTGCGGCATCACCATGTCGGTCAGGACCATGTGTACCGGCTGCTCTTCAAGCAGCGCCAGCGCGGACTCTCCACTTTCCGCTTCCAGGCAAACAAAACCGAGAGCCTCGCCAACCGTGACGCAGAGTTTGCGGATGCTCTGCTCGTCGTCGACGATCATCAGGCGAATGCGCAGCTCGTCCTTACTCCCCGGGCTGTTCACTGGGCCTTCCCCAGCGTTCTAGAGACCACATCGATGAACGGCTGCACCCGGAACGGTTTCTCCACGCAGGGGGCGCCGGTTGCTTTCAGGGTAGCGACCGTCTCCTCGTTGGCAATGTCGCCCGTAATAAAAATGATTCGTGAAGCCAGATCGGGCCGGTGGCGGGCAATCCAGGCGTGCACCTGGCCACCGTCCACTCCGCCGGGCGTGCGCATATCCGACACCACACCCAGAAAGCTGCCGTTCTCCAGCAGGCGGAGAGCGTCTACCCCCGACTCGCAACAGACTACCGGATATCCGCTGCGCTCCAGGGCGGCTTGCACGTATGCCATGACGGCGGGCTCATCCTCGACGAGCAGCACGGGCAAAGGTTGGGGTTTGAGGGCAGGTAGGCTCATGGTCGTATCACTCCTGCGGCCACACCTAGGGACGCGGTGTGGGACGCTGCGGGCAGGCGGACGATGAAGGTTGCGCCAGGCCGGCCAGTATTGTTGTTACACAGAATTTCTCCGCCGTGCTCCTTCAGAATGCCATAGCAAATGCTCAGGCCGAGGCCCGTCCCTTTACCGACCTCTTTCGTGGTGAAGAACGGGTCGAAAATCTTATCAGGTTGAGAAATGCCGTTGCCGTTGTCGCAGAACGAGACTTCGACCGCATCGCCGGCTTTGGTCGACATGATCTCGATGCGCGCCGGACGTCCGACCTCATGGACCGCGTCGTAGGCATTATTCAGGATGTTGAGAAACACCTGCTGCAACTGGTGCGCATCCCCGATCACCTCCGGCAATTCTTCGTCCAGGTGTTCCACAACGTCGATGCCGTGGCTGTTGAAGTCGTAGGACCGCAGCTGCATGGTCCGCCGCAGGATGGTATTCAACTGCACAGGGTTGCGTTCGGGCGGCATCTGGCGGGCAAAGCTCAGCAGGTTCTGCACGATTTGCTTGGTCCGCTGGGCCTCCTGCAGAATCACGCGCAGATCCTTGCGGGCGGTTTCGGGCAGATCGGTATTCTCCATCAGCAGGTCGGCGAAGCCCAGAATCGCCGTGAGCGGGTTGTTGACTTCGTGGGCGACGCCAGAAACAAGATGGCCGACCGCCGCCATTTTCTCGGCGTGGACTAGTTTGTCGCGCAGCACGGCGGAATCGGTAATGTCGGTGAGCACTACCACGATGCTGGTAACAGTCCCCTGCTCGTCGCGCATGGGGCTGAGATTGGCCGAAAACTTCCCTACCGCGCCGTTGCCGCGCACGATCTGTAATTCCAGATTGTCGACTTGCTGGCTGCTCAGCGTGCTCTGCAGGGCGTCAGACAGCGGGCGGACAAAGCCGGGCGCGGCCAGTTCGAGCAAGGGACGCCCCAGCAACTCCCGCTGTTCAAACCCCGCGTCGTACCAGCGGCGGTTGGCATAGCTGATCAGGCCCGCGGTATCGGCGACCAGAATCAGGCTCTGCGTATTGCTGAGAATCTTGCCGGAGAAATCGCGCTCCCGGTGCAGTTCCGACTGGTAGGTGCGCAGGCCGGTTACGTCGAGCATTAAGCCGCGCATCTGCAGCAGGCGTCCCAAATTGTCGTAAAGGCCGAAAGCGTTGATCAGAACATGAATGGGCGATCCGTCTTTGCGCCGCAGAGTCGCTTCGAAATTGCGCAGATGGCCATTCTCTTTCATCACTTCCGAGTGATGATCCCGTTGCTCGGGCGAAAAATAAAGTTGCGTGGGAATGTCGATCTGCAGCAGTTCTTCCCGGCTGTTGTAGCCCAGCATTCGCACCATGGCGTCATTGACTTCAATGAAGCTTCCGCCCGGCGTGCTGAAGAACAGGCCCTCCTGAATGTTGTCGAAGAGTTCCCGGTAACGGCGCTCGGCCTCGCGCCGGTCGGAGATGTCTTTCAACACGTGAATCGTCTGCAGGCCTTCGTCGGCAGCGCCATGCACCCGCGAGGTGGAAACCAGATAGGTGCGATCGAACACCGGGTGCGCGAATTCGTCTGAATCGTCAGACATCGCCCGGCAGAACGGACACGAATAGGACGCCGTGTCGCTGGTCAGGGCCATCAGGGCCCTCATATTCACGCCGATCAATTCGGCCGGCGGCACTCCGATCATCGCGGCCAGCGAGCGATTCACTCGCAGAACCTTGTCGGTATGGTCGTGCACCACGATGAAGTCCGTGATGGCGTCGAAGATTTCCATCCAGTGGCGATTGGCCTGTTCGATCCGTGTGAACAGGCGCGCGTTCTCCAGCGCCATCGCGGCGTGGCCCGCCATGGTCTCCAGAAAGACGCGATCTTCCGGCCGCAACGGAGACGAGCGTCCGGAAAGGCAGAGCAGTCCGGACAATTCCCCGTTGGCGCCGAGCAGCCGCACCAGCGTGCAGTCGGTCCAATGCAGGCTCGACGCAGCTTCCGAACCCAGGATCTGTTCTGCCGAACCGGAGAAAACGGTTTCGGTGTGGCGTGCCACAAACTCACCCAGAGCCGTTCCGAGCGCGCGCTCCAACCCGTGCTCCACCACCGGCTCGGGATGACGCTTCGCCGCAGAACTCTCCGGCGGCCCGCCGCGTCGATTCTCCCCGGACGGCGGAGTGTTGAAGCCTTGCTCTGCGGCCGGAGTAAGTGCGTGAGAAGTTTCCCGGGCAGGTTCGCCCTGCTTTTCCAAAGATTGGGTTTGAGAAGGCTGGGTTTGAGAAGGCTGGGTTACAGAAGGCTGGGTTTGCAAAGACTGGTTGTGCACTGCCAGCACCTGCCAGTGTCCCTCCTGCAAAACGGCCAGCAAACCGGCGCCAGCACCGGTCAGTTCTGCAGTTCGGCCGATGAACCGCTTGGCGAACTCGGGCAGGTGCAGCGCGCCAACCATTTCACGGGCTAGTTCAATCAGGGCCTCGGCGCGGCGCCGGTGCTGCTCCGAAAGATGCAGATTGCGGGCCACCTCCAGCACCACGGCGGCCTGATTCGACAACGCCCGGGCGCGCCGAATATCCTCCTGAGAAATTCCAGTCCCGTCCAGCCGGTCGATGACGCCGAACATTCCCAGAACCCGCCCGCTGGTGCCCAGCAGCGGCACCGCGAGGAATTGGCGCACCTTGTATTTGGTGACCACGTCAATGTTGACGCCGGGAGTCCGGATGGCATCGTCGGTCCAGAAGACTTCCTTGGCGCGCAGGGCGCGCGTGGCCACCCCTTCGGGGAACTGCGTGTCCACCCGCCGCGGCTCTCCGTTTTCGACTCCGTAGCGGACCTGGAACTGGCCGTCTTCTTCCAGCGCAATGAAGCAGCGTCCGAACCCAAGGAAATCGCAAGCCTTCATCACAAAAGCCTGCAGAAAATGTTCGAGATTGCTGCTGGCATTCAGCTCGGAAGAAATCTCCAGCAGTTGGTGGAGTTCGTGCGCCTGGGCATGAGCCGTGGCATGGAGTTCGGCATGCGCCACCGCGACGGCGCCGAAACCCGCAATAGCCGCCACCAGCGCCTTTTCCTCCGCCGTGAAAACCCCATCCGCGCGCGGGTAGAGCAGGATCGCGCCCTGGGTGCGCGAGGTACGGAACGGCGCGGCGATCAGCATCCCCGGAGAAACCAGATTCCCCAGCGAGTGCACCTCGGCGCCGATCGATAGCGTGATGGGCTCTCCCGCCGCCACCGCGCGCTGGGCCAAATCGGCCGCGAAGCGCAGCGTCTGCCGGTCGTGGCGCGCCCGGGCGGAGTTCGCCAGCTGCGGAGTCTCCGCCGATACCGCCATCAATTCAAACGGTCCCTCGCGGCGGATCAGCACGCACACCAGCTTGGTGCGCAGCAGCAGGCGCAAGCGGTCGGCCAGAGCCTCGATCACCGAAGAGACATCCGGCGTTCCATGCAGCGCATGAGCCACGTCCGCCAGGATTTCGGCGCGGCGGTGCTCCTCGCGCGAAGCTTCGCCCAGCCGGGCCGCTTCCAGAAGACTGCCCAATTGGCCCGCCAGGATCGTGGCCTTGGCAGCAATGTCTTCGTTAAAGAAGCTGTCATTGGAATCGTGCAGAAACGTAACCGCGCCAATGACTTCGTTGAACACCATCAGCGGCGCCGCCAACAGCGAACGCGCCGCGAACTCCGTCGCCGCCGGGAAGACCGCCGACGTCACGTGATTCGCGAAGATCGTGCGCCGTTGCCGCACTGCCTCGGCAGTCACCGCACTCTGGTCGTACCGCAGGCGGATGCCCACAAAGCGCTCGGCCAGCTTTCCATCGGCCTGCTCTCCAACCAGCTCATCGGCCAGGTCGCAGCGCCAGAAGTAGACGCCAGACACCTGGAAGAATTCGCGCGTGGCCTGACAGAACAACTGGATCAAGGATTTCGCGCCCGACCGGTCGCCCGCTTTGGACGCAATGCGCAGCAGAAGCTTCTGGAAGCCCTCATCGGACCCCGGGGCGAAACTGTTTTCCGAGGAAGGGATCGGACTGTCACCAGAAATGCTGAGCGCAGCAGCGACGATGGAGGAATAGTGTTGTTGATTCACAAGTGCTTGAATCTATTGGGAAAATACCTGTCATCTCAATTTGAGTCAAGGAAAATGGGGATGGGGGTGCCTTGGTGTGAAATCCCGAGACGCAGGTGAGATTCCGTCTCACTGTGAGATACAAAATGTGATTCGCCTGCAATGAGACGATCCTAATCCCGAAGGCCGTCCTCACCCTCTTTTCACCATCCTGTAACAATCTTGTTTACTTAGAGATACATGCCATTACTTTGGTTTTTTCAAGAAGGATCAGGTGGCCCAGGCGTTGCACGGCTACGGTCTACAGCTTCTCGCAAGCAAGGAGGAATTGTGTCTCAAAGAACTGCAACCGCCCTGCTGGCCGTTCTGACCCTGACAGTGACCGGGGGTGCGATTCATGTAGGGGCGCAACAGGCTCAGGCGCAACAGGCCCAGAACGAGGAGATTCTCCGCCGGGCCAAGAGTAGGGTGCAGCCCTCGTATCCCGAACTGGCGCGGAAGATGAACATTTCGGGCACGGTCAAGATCGAAGTTGTGGTGGCCCCCAATGGCTCCGTGAAAGACGCCCGAATCGTGGGTGGGCACCCGGTTCTGGCCGGGGCAGCCCTCGAGGCCGCGAAGAAATGGCGCTTTGAACCGGCTGGGGGCGAGGCCTCGGGAATCATCGAATTCAAGTTTGAGCCGCGGTAGCCGCACACTGCGGAGGAGACAGAAATGACGATCGGGAAAAAGCTTTATACCAATTTCGGCATCATCCTTACCATGGTGGTGGTGCTGTTCCTGGTGAACTGGTTTGCGGTGCAGCGGGAGCATGCCGCCAAAGCCGCCGCCGCGGCGTCCACGGAACTGGCCGACGCCACCACTGCAGTCCGCTCCCAGATGATGCAGAACCGCCTCTTCCTCAGCAACTACCTGTTGAGCGGCGACACCCGCGAGGTGGACCGCATGAACGAAGGTCTGCGCCTCCTGGGCGAGAAGCTGGAACTGGGCAAGACCTTGGCCAACTCCGATCAGGTCAAGGCTTCGCTCACCAAAGTCCAGCAACTGGAGCAGGCCTGGGGCAAGGAGTTCGCGCAACCCCTGATCGACAAGCGGAAAGACGTCGACTCCGGCAACGCCACCGTGGCCGAACTGCAGATCTACTACCTCCAGAAAGACGCTTCTTCGTGGGTCAAGAATTCGACCGACTCGCTCGATGTGGCCAAAAGCGAGAACGACAAACTGGTCGACGATCGCCGCGCCTCGGATGACGTGGCGGCCCGCTGGACCATCATCGTATCGTTTCTCGGCACCCTGGTGGCCCTCGGTCTGGGCGGCGCCATTGCCTTCCGCACGGCCAAGTCGATTACCCAGCCCCTCACCAACCTGATGAATGTGGCCAGCGGCATCGGCAACACGGGCGATCTGGAGCACAACATCGATCTCAGCCGCAACGACGAGATCGGCGAACTGGCCCGCACCTTCCACAAGATGGTCACCTACCTCAAAGAGATGGCCGGAATCTCCGAGTCCATCGCCGGAGGCGACCTGTCTGTAGCCGTGAAGCCTCGGTCTTCCCATGACACCCTGGGCAATGCTTTCTCCCGCATGATCGAAGGTCTGGCCGGGCTGGTGCGCAGCGTGCGCGATGCTTCATCGCAGGTGGCCAGCGCCTCCAGCCAGGTGGCCAGCGCCTCCGATGACGCCGCCAAGATCGGATTGCAGGCGTCCTCCGCCATCGATGAAGTCACCAGCACCATGCACGAGATGAGCGTCAACGTGCAGAACATGGTGAAGAGCACGCAAGTTCAGGCCTCGAGCGTCAGCGAGACTTCCGCTTCCATCGATCAGATGGTGGCCTCGATTCAGCGCGTCGCCGACACGGCCAAGGTGCTGCTCGACATTTCCAACCGCTCCCGCGAGGAAGTGCACAACGGCATCGGCACCATGGAGAAGGCCACCGACGGCCTGAACCGCATCAACACCACCATCAACTCTTCGGGCGAAATCATTGGTGCTCTGGGACAGCGCGCCGACGACATTGGCAAGATCATCGAAGTCATCGACGATCTCGCCGAGCAAACCAACCTGCTGGCCTTGAACGCCGCCATTGAAGCGGCCCGCGCCGGCGAGCATGGCCTGGGATTCGCGGTGGTCGCCGACGAGGTCCGCAAACTGGCCGAGAAATCCGCGCAGTCCACCAAGGAAATCTCGGAACTGATTCAGAGCATTCAGAAGGAAGCCCGCAAGGCGGTCGAAAACATGGACCGCTCCACCTCGATCGTGAACGAAGGGCTGGAGCTGGGCGGCGAGCTGAACGCCGCGCTGCGCAAGATTTCCAACGTGGTCACCGAGGTCTACAAGTTCGCGCAGGAAATCGGCGCGGCCACCAACGAACAGTCGCATGGCTCGTCGCAAATCGCGCGCGCCACCACGCGGCTCAACGAAATCACCCACGAAATCAACTCGGCGGTGGAAGAGCAGGCCTCCGGGGCGCAGGCCGTGGTCAAGGCCATGGAACGGATGCGCGAACTGGTGCAGCAATCCACCTCGGGTTCCACTGAACTGGCCGCATCGTCGGAACAGATGTCCAAGATGTCGCGCGGCTTGCAGGACTTCATCGACCGCTTCTCGCTGGGCGAAAGTTCACGCGGGCTGTCCGGCGGAGACGCCTCGGGCCGCAACGCGCGCCGGGCCGCAGCCGGAGCGCAGTACTAAGCGCCGGCGTCTGAGTAGCCTGAAGCAGAGACTGAAACCAGAGACTGACATATGAGCCGTGAACTCCATATCGTAGGTTTCAAGGTGGGACGCGAGACGTACGGCGTGCCCATCACTTCCCTGCACGAAATCGTGCGCGTACCTGAGATCACCGCCGTGCCGGATGCGCCCGACTATCTGGAGGGCGTGATCAACCTGCGCGGCAAGATCGTTTCTGTGATGGACCTGCGCAAGCGTTTCGGAGAAAAGCAGGCCACGCTGCGCAAGCAGAATCGCATCCTGGTGGTCGAGCACGCGGGCCGCCTGGCGGGCCTGATCGTGGATTCGGCCTCCGAAGTACTGAAGATTCCCGCCGACGCCGTGGAAGCTCCGCCGGCTGTGTTTCAGGAAGGCGGCCTGAACTGTGTGACCGGACTCGCCAAGGTCGCGGGACGCCTGGTGGTGCTGCTCGACATGAGCAAGCTGCTGGCTCCGGGCAGCCTGCAGGTCACCAGTGAAACCGCGGAAAAGAAAACCGCAGAAAAGAAGACGGCAGCCAAGGCTGAGGCGCGGGGCGCCGCCGCCCGCTAAGTGCGGCTCGGTAGGAACACGGGAACCCAGGTCGTTGCAATTGACTGAATTCAGCGTTAAGCGAGAACGAGAGAACGCATGAGCACATCCGGAGCGGCACCTGCTCCCTTACTGACGGAAGCGGAATTGAAGCTGTTGCAGGCGCTCGTTTACCAGGAGTGCGGCATGCACTTCGACGAACGGCGCACGCACTTTCTCCAGGACCGGCTGTTTCGCCGGCTCAAGGAGTGCCGCGTCGACTCCTTCTATGCCTACTACCGGCTGCTGATCAGCCCGCAGGGCAAGGACGAACTGGCCAAGCTGCTGGAAAACCTCACGGTCAACGAGACCAGCTTCTTCCGCCACAAGGCGCAACTCGATCTATTTCAGAAAACCGTGCTGGAAGAGTTGTTCAAGCACAAGAGCTCGCGGCGCGAATACTCGATCCGGATCTGGAGCGCGGGCTGTTCCACCGGACAGGAAGCCTACACCCTGGCCATGCTGGTCACCGACGCGCTGGCGTACTACTACCTGCGCAATCCGCTGCCTATGGACTTGCCCCTACCCAAGCCGCTGGTGCCGCCACCGTGGCGGGTGGAGATTCTGGCCAGCGACATCGCCTATTCCGTGTTGCGGCACGGCCAGGAAGGCAGCTACAGCGAGAATCAGATGTCGATGGTCGATTACGGCTACCGCCTGCGCTACTTCGACAAAATCGGCGAGCGCTATGCCATCAAGAAACCGCTCAAAGAGATGGTGCACTTCGACTTTCACAATCTGAAAACCGAGTACCTGCCCCAGCGCAACGACGTGATCTTCTGCCGCAACGTGATGATGTACTTCGATGAGGCCGAACAGAAACGCCTGATCGAAAAGTTCTACCGCTGCTTGAATGCCGGCGGCTATCTGTTTGTAGGACATGCGGAAAGCCTTCTGGGCCTGACCAAGAAGTTCCAGATGCTCCACAAGGACAGCGGCACGGCGTACCAGCGGCTTGAGGTGAGAGAGTAACGCATGACGAATTCCCCCGATGAACGCGGCCTGGAACTGCGCGAGCTCTTCTTTGAGACCTCGCTCGAGTTGCTGCAGGCGCTGAATGAAGAAGCTCTGAAGCTGGAGAAGAAACCCGGCGACGAGGAAATCGTGCGCGGCATCCGGCGCACGGTGCACACCTTGAAGGGCGACTCGGCGGCCTGTGGGCTGCGCGAGTTGAGCGAACTGGCGCATCAGTTTGAGGACGCCCTCTCGCTCGAGACCACGGCCACTCAAACCGCCGTGGCGGAGATTGCCTTTGCCGCCGCAGACGTGTTTACCGAGATGATTGCGGCGTACCGCAACGGCACCAAACTGCCCTCCACCAAAAGTCTGGGCAAGAAGATTCAGGATCTGACGGCCGCGCCGGCCTCCGGAAAGACTCGGCGGGCGCGGAAGGCGGGCCAGACTTCCACGGGCAAGACGTCCACGGGCAAGAGCTCGACGGGCACGACCTCGACGGGCAAGAAGTCAACCAGCAAGGTCTCCGCCGGCAAAACATCAGCCCCCCGGACATCCGCCAAGGCGGCCGCGCTCTGGACCGAGTACGAAAAGGTGGCCATGACCAAGGCCCAGGCGAGCGGTCTGGCTGTTTATCACGTGGTGGTCAAGATTGATCCGCACTGCGCCATGCCTATCGCCGGACGCCAGCTGATCTACAACGCTCTGGCCTCCGTGGGGCAGGTGATCGCGGTGTATCCCGATGCGAAGTCGCCGGCCGCGTCCAAGCACGTCGAGTTCGTGCTGGCCAGCGCGCAGACGGTCGCGCAGATCACGGCTAAGGGACGCATCCCAACCATCTCCGAAGAAGTGACGATTGAGTTGCTGCTGGAGCCCAGCGCCTCTCCGCAAGCCGCCGCAGACCAACCCGGCCTTGCTCCCGAAACCGCCGCCGACGCGAATCAGCCGGAGGCCGAGGCGAGCCCGGAGGCTCCTGCCGCCCCTGCCACCCCGTTCGGCACGGTCGCCGCTACCCAGGAGAACGTGCTGCGCGTGGAAGCCAGCCGCATCGACAGCGTGCTCAACCTGGTGGGCGAATTAATCATTGGCAAGTCGATGTTGCAGCAGGCGCTCAACGAGTTCTCCAAGCGCTATCCCAAAGAACTGTTGCGCGGCAAGTTTGGCGACGCCATGGCCTTCCAGGCGCGAGTGTTAAACGATCTGCAACGTTCGGTCATGAAGATCCGCATGGTGCCCGTCGACCAGTTGTTCCGCCGCTTCCCGCGCATGGTGCGGGATGTGTCGCGGCAATGCGGCCGCGAAGTGGAACTCGATATCAGCGGGCAGGACACCGATCTCGACAAGGGTATCCTCGATTCCATCGCCGAGCCTCTGACCCATCTGGTACGCAACGCCGTCAGCCACGGCATTGAGCCGCTCGAAGAGCGCCGCAAACTGGGCAAGAAGCCGCAGGGGACGATCCGGCTGAACGCGTATCACCATGGCAACCAGGTGGTCGTCGAAGTCATTGACGACGGCCGCGGCATCGACGCCCAGAAGATTCGTGCCAAAGCCATCGAACTCGGGATGACCACTGCTGAGGAAGCCGCGCGCCTGACCGAAGCCGAAGTCCTCGACTTCATTTTCCGCCCCGGCTTCTCGACCGCCGAGCAGGTGACCGAAGTCTCCGGGCGCGGCGTTGGCATGGACGTGGTGCAGAGTGTGTTGCACCGCTTGAAAGCCTCCGTCAGCGTGGAGACCCGTCCCGGGCAAGGCACAACTTTCCGGCTGAAGCTGCCGCTCACCCTGGCCATCATTAAGGCGCTGCTGTTCTGGGTGGAGCAGCGGCTGTATGCCATCCCGCTGAACGCGGTCCTGGAGATTGCACGCACCTTTGAAACCGAGGTCCATCAGGTCGACAACTACGAGGTCTTGCAGTTGCGCAACCAGGTGCTGCCGCTGCTGCGCCTGGGCCGTCCGGTGACCGACGGCGATCGCAAAGCCAAGCTCTTTGTGCTGGTCATTACGGTAGGAGAGAGGAAGTACGGCTTGATTGTCGATTTACTGGAAGGCGAAGAGGAATTGGTGATCAAGGCGCTGGATGACCACACGTTCCACACCGATCTGGTTTCCGGAGCGTCGATTCTGGGCGATGGGCGTGTGGTGCTGATTCTCAACCTGCCCGCGGTGGTGGAGCATGTAGCTCGCTCGCGGCCCACCGAACTTGGGCACTGTAATTCGGGCTTGCTGTTGTCGCACACCGACCGCGTGCGCCTGGCGCTGACCCCCGTCGCGGGAGGCCAGGCATGAGCGTGAGCATGAGGAAGACTCCAGTGCGCGTGCTGGTAGTGGACGATTCGGCGCTGATGCGCAAGCTGATTCCGCAGATGCTGGCGGCCGACGAATCCATCGAGGTGGTTGGCACCGCGATGGACGGCAACTTCTGCCTGAAAAAGATCGAAGAGTTGAAGCCCAACGTGGTGACGCTCGACCTCGAAATGCCGGGCATGAACGGCATCGACACGCTGAAAGAGATCATGCGGCGGCAGCCGGTGCCGGTGATCGTGTTCAGCTCTCACAGCATCGATGGCGCGTCGGTCACCATGAAGGCGCTGGGGCTGGGTGCATTCGACTTCGTCACCAAACCCAAAGACGCCACGGCGCACATGGCCGAGACCGCCCGCGAACTGATCGCCAAAGTGAAGGCAGCGGCCGATTGCAAGCTGAAGCCGCGCATGATGGCTGGAGTTCCGCCGAAGCCGGAGAAACTGCCGGCCTCGTCCGCGTCTCCGAACAAGGTGGTCGCCATCGGAGTCTCCACCGGAGGCCCGCAGGCGCTCGAATTCGTGCTCTCCCAGTTGCCGGGAGACTTTCCGGGGGCGATCACTGTGGTGCAGCACATGCCCGACGGGTTCACCGACATGTTTGCGCGGCGGCTGGATGAACTGAGCGCGTTGCGGGTGAAGGAAGCGCAGTCCGGAGATATCTTGCAGCCGGGCCGGGTGCTGATCTGTCCGGGAAGCCGGCACATGAAGGTGAAGCGGCTGCCTCTGGGAGACATCGTGATCCTCAGCGATGAGCCGCGGGTCAACGGGCACCGTCCCAGCGCGGACGTGCTGTTGCGCAGCGTGGCCGACGAATTCAAAACCCAGGCGGTCGGCGTGCTGATGACCGGCATGGGCGACGATGGCGCCGAAGGCCTGGGAGCGGTCAAGAAAGAGGGCGGCATGACCATCGCGCAGAGCGAAGAGTCCTGCGTGGTGTACGGCATGCCCAAAGCGGCGATCGAACGAGGATACGCCATTCGTGTGGTGGGGTTGGATGTGATGGGGGCGACGCTGCAGGCGATTTGCGGCCGCGCCGGATCCGAACCGGGGTCTGGCCGGGCAGTGCGCGCCGGAAACTAGAGATTCGGGCCCGGTCAGTACCCGTGACCAGCGTCATCTGGTGCGGGACAGCCGGGCATGATATGCAGTAGACAGGGGAGGTCTGTATGGAGCAGTTTGCACCCGTGAAACGCAGCAAAGACGGCC
>Ga0209517_10003674_pt1 | contig 20628 bp, 15 predicted proteins | sample PeaSoiMetSII2010_FD_187695 | JGI IMG/M metagenome (GOLD analysis project Ga0209517, IMG submission 187695) | Peat soil microbial communities from Weissenstadt, Germany - SII-2010 (SPAdes) (version 2) | ecosystem: Environmental > Terrestrial > Soil > Wetlands > Peat | place: Germany...
AATGGAAAGACAGAAAAAAACTCATTGAGTTTCCGCTTTTTCCGGGATATGCCTTTGTCCGGGTGCCTGTTTATCCCGGGGCCTTCGTTGATGTTCTCAAAACGCGGGGCATTGCGGGTTTCGTCACTCTTGAACCGGGGTCGTCCACGCAGGTTGATTCCGGTGAGATTGACTCCCTGAGGGTCTTGATCGGGAGCGGTAGGGACATAGACATCTACCCCGGGTTGAAAGAAGGAACGAGAGTCCGCATCACCAAGGGACCACTAATAAACGCAGTAGGCGTTTTGATCAGAAAGATAGATGAGTTTGTATTTGTCGTAAATGTCGAGATCCTCGGAAGAAGCGTTGCGGTGAAAGTCGCACCGCATGATGTAAATGCCGTCTGAACAGCGGCCATAGACGCAGATCGGATATCGCACATGTGCGGGCGTCGGTGGTTGTGCCGTGGGAGATGCTGCGCATGAGAATAAAGAAGAGCCCTTGTCAGTTAATGGTATGTAACTGAGAGGGCGGAGCATTGTAAGGGGTCTTCCGATATTTGTCAGCCCTGCGAAGGCCGACGTATCGATGTTTCGAGCCGGGTTACTACGGCATTCAAAAGCTTGCTTAGGCAGAAGAAAAGGGTTGCGAAAGGCGAAGACATGAAAAAGACCATGTATCTATTCATCATTCCTGTCATCCTGTTCGCCGTATTCGGCTCTGCATACGCCGAAGAATATGTAATCGGAGACGAGGATATGCTCCAGATATCCGTCTGGGGAAATTCCGAGCTGAGCGTGACTGTTCCGGTGCGTCCCGACGGGATGATCTCCGTCCCGCTCGTGGGAGATGTAAAAGCGTCCGGACTTACTCCTCAGGAGCTCAAGAAGACCCTGGAAAAAGATCTCACCCGGTTTGTTAAGGCGCCGGTCGTCAGCGTCATAGTCACGGCGATCAACAGCTTCAAGGTCTATGTTTTTGGAGACGGCATTTCTCGGGCGCAGCCTGCTCCAGGCGGGCAGACCGCACCGGGCCAATCTGGCCAGATAACGTTACACAGACACACGACATTGTTACAGCTTCTTACGCAGTTTGGCTCCCTGAGCGATGTCAATTTTGCCGATGCCTATCTGATGAGAAACGGAAGCAAGCTGAAAGTCGATTTTGAGCAATTGGTGGCGAAGGGAAATGTTTCGCTTGACGTCGAGCTCGAATCGAACGATCTCATTTACCTGCCGGGCGGCCTCAGCAGCCGCATCCGGGTCATCGGTGAGGTGAAGACGCCGAGCCTCATTCCGTTCTTTGAAGGTATAACCGCACTAGATGCCGTGTTAAGCGCCGGGGGATTTACGGACTTTGCCAGCAAGAATGACGTGCTGATCGTGAGAAGGGAAGGGAACGCGGTGTCGAACATCGAGGTTAAATTGAAGGATGTCATGAACGGGAATCTCAAGAAAAACGTCTATCTGAAACCCGGCGATATCGTTACCGTGAAGAGCAGCATCTTCTAGGGAGGCATGACTTGCAAGAAGAAAATTCGCCTACTTTTGATATTAGAGTATACGTCAGGATCATCCGAAAGAGGAGATATCTGGTTCTTTCGGTCGCCCTTGGAGTTCTATCTCTGCTTACGTGGGGGAGCTTTATATGGCCAAAGACCTATGAGGCAAGCTCCACAGTGATGATGGACAAGAGCGCGCTCGTCAACCCATTGGTACCAGGTGATACGTCTTGGCATGATAGGCAACAAGATGAAGAGCGCTTGCTGCAGGTCCAAAATATCTTTGTGAGCAGGAGCCTTATCGAACGGGTCGTTAAAAAACTCGGACTCAACGAGTCGATAGAGAGAATTCAAACAAACATCAAAATAACCACCGGAGGATTTGGACCGCGGCCGGATCCGGATTTATTCACCATTGCGTATCGCGGAAGAGATCCGAAGATTGCCATGAATTTCGTCGAGACGCTTGAGAAAGAATTTATCGATGAACGTGCCGGACTTCAACGGTCGGAAGTAATCGGCACGTACGATTTCATAGACGATCAATTGTCTGTGTATAAAAAAAAGCTTGATGCTTCGGATAAGGCAATCCGAGAATTTCAGGAAAAGCGCCCGGAATTGATCCCGCAGAATGAAAACATGATGGCGACGCGAATAGGAAACTACCAGACCGATCAAATAAACACTACGATCCAGTTGAAACAGCTTCAGAGAAAAAAGGAAAACCTTCAAAAACAGCTTTCCGGCGAAAAAGAACTGACTACGGCATACCTATCGAGCGACGGCTCCCAGGTGAACCGGCTGAATGACCTCCATAACCAGCTCACGCTACTGTTGACCAAATATACGGAAGATTACCCCGAAGTGATCAGGGTGAGGAGCGAAATAGAGGAGCTTCAGAAGCAACTATCGCAACCAACGAAAACCAATCGTGATAACGCGGCGGACGACAGCGCAGGGACCGAAACGAAAACGCTCAACCCCATCTATCGACAGATAAAAGAGGAATTAGCGAAGACGGACACGGAAATCGAATCTCTTAAGGCACGGTTGAACGAGTTGACGGATCAGCAAGGCGAGGAGCGTGCGATACTGGGGCAGGTGCCGAAGGTGCAGGAGGACTGGTCGAAGCTGCAGCGGGATCGGAGCGCCTATCAGAAGGTCTACGATGAACTCTTACAAAAACGGGAAAGCGCACGGGTTTCAAAGGATCTGGAGAGTACGAACAAAACCCCGGGGTTTCACGTGGTTGATCCGCCGACCATGCCTCTTTTTCCCGTCATCCCGGACAGGATCAAGCTGATTCTTATCGGCATCATGCTCGGAATCGCCGCAGGCGTGGGATCGGCAATAGGCCTCGACTTCCTCGATCCCTCGTTCAAGGACGAAGACGCCGTTCGAGATGTGCTGCACCTTCCCGTCCTGGCAACGATACCGAGCATCGTCACTGAAGCGGATGTCCAAGCCGAGGCGAAACTCGACAAGAAAATATACACAGCCGCGGCCGCATATCTCGGCCTCATAGGAATTGTGTTCATGGGAGAACTGCTGTACCGGTATGCGGGAATTACCATCATGCATTTTTAGCGAGGGAACGAAATGAGCAGGATAACACGAGCACTGGAACGGGCGACAAAGACACGGGCAGGCAACGCGGAAAATGACCGCTCTTCCGTAATGCCCTCACGGTCCACATCATACGCCTCTTGCGATCCGTCGGTCTTCGAGGTCAGTGAAGGAGGGGTAAACAGAGACGCGGTGAATTCGCATGTCGTCACGATAACGGACCCCTATTCAAACGCCGCCGAGGAATACCGGAAACTTCGCGCGCGAGTCTTGCGGGCGACGGAAAAGGACTTCCAGAATACGATCATGGTGACGAGTGCCCTGGATGGTGAGGGAAAGACCATAACCGGCATCAACCTGGCAGTCGCCATTGCGTTTGAACTTGACCATACCGTGCTTCTCGTCGATGCCGATCTGAGAAAACCGTCCGTCCACACCTATCTCGGATTGCAGCCGCAGCGCGGTCTCAGCGAGTACCTGCTGTCCCAGGCGCAGCTGCCCGATGTCCTGGTCAAGACCGGAATCGGCAAACTTGTTCTCCTGCCGGCAGGGAACCCGCCGGAGAACCCGGCGGAACTCATTGCATCGGAACGGATGAGGGACATGATCCTGGAACTCAAGGATCGCTACCGGGACCGGTACATCATCATCGATTCTTCGCCGCTCCTTATGACGGCAGACAGCATATCACTCTGCGATTATGTCGATGGGGTGATTTTTGTCACCCGGGCCGGGGTCACCGACCCGAAGACCGCGACACAGGCGCTCTCGCTCTTAAAGGACCACACCATTCTGGGCACAGTATTCAACGATGTGTCTAACTATTCTGCGAAGGGCCGCAATTCGTACTATTACCGATACGGCTCGTCGATAACTGCAGACACGGCGGATGCCCCACAGGGCGGAGAGAATGACGGGACTGCACAAAATACTTAGTGCTCAGGCCATCGGCACACTGCCGTTCCGCGTTATCGTCCTGGCTATGGCGGTGCTCCTGTTTATGATCCTGGTGCCGCCCCGGCGCGCCTCCGGCGCGGAATTCACGATGCAGCCTGAGCTCACGCTGAGCGAAGAATACAACGATAACATTTTTCTGACGACTACGAACAGGCAGACGGATTACATCTCACAGGCTATCCCTGCCGTGCACCTTGTCTATAAGACCGATCTCTGGGACTGGAATCTGGACTATGCGTACATTTATCGGTATTACTACTATGGCAAGATAACGGACGACTCAACGCAAACGGCGAACCTTACAAACAAGACGGAGTTGATTAAAAATACATTTTTCGTCGCGCTGACGGATAATTATAGCAGAGTATCGCTCGATGTCTCACGGGACTATACGCAGGAAAGCGTCAGTGTAAATCAATCGGACGTGAATGTTTTTACAGTCAATCCTTATATAGTCGCAAGAAACACTACACGCTCCCCTATCTTTCTCGGCTATCAGTATATCAGCACCTGGTACAAGAATCCCAATGCCATCGATACGATAGAGCAGGCGGAATATGCAGAGATGGTGACGGAGGTTTCGTCCCAGACGACCTTTACCACTGGCGTACGTTACTCCCGAAACGAGAACAACCTCGATACGTTCGATAAATTCGATATATACGCCGGACCTCAATATACTTATGCTCCGAACTCATATATGTATGCAACCCTGGGAAACAGTTGGCTCGATTTTGATACAACCGGACATACCAGCCAGGTATTCTGGAAAGCGGGCATAACGCATCAATACTCGACGATGACTGTCTCGTTCGACACGGGGTTAAGCTATATTCCTGACCCGCAACTCGTTGTGAGAAGGGTAGATCACTATATTGCAACCTTAAAAAAGACGACGACCAGGACGACGCTGCAGCTTTCCGGTGGCTTGACTGAGTACCGAAACGCGGCACAAAAGTACATCGAGGCTACCGCCTACCTAATCGACGGGACGGTGACATATTCGCTCTCGCCGACATCAACAGTCCTCGTTGATGTTTCCGTAGAACACCTGCGTGACTATGTGATCCCGAACGTTCAGATCTATGACATCCAGGATGTGTATCTAAACAGACTGAGATTCGAACATAAGGTCCTGGGAAAGAATCTGACTCTTGCCCTGGAGTACCGGTATCAGAATGCTTATTCCCCGGATGTGTACGCGAGTAATTATTTCAACAACAGGGTTATCGGGGAAGTGAGGATGCAATTTTAATCCTCCAAGCCAGGAGAACTCTACAAAAATGATGTTATGGGGGAAAAAGCTGGATCTCCTGGAGCAAACGTCCCAAGAGTTATGCAATCCCGGACTTGGTTGCTACCTGGAAGAATATTTTCAGGGATTAGCATTGACTGGTAGCCAAGATGCCCCCGGCTCCCGCCGGGGAGTTTCACTCAACGATGCTGCACGAAAGGCCACGATAAGATGAATGTGATGTTGACAATGATGGTCGGAGATGCGCTCCTGTCCATTCTTGCAGTATATGCCAGCTTCTTTGTGAGACTGGGCTCGTGGCAAAACGAGTTTAAGTGGCATGTGATGCGATTTGCGGTTTTTGCAGTAATAACCGTACTTTCTTCCTATCTTCTCGAACTCTACAATTACGGCAAACGTCTCCGCAAAAGAGAGCTCTTGGTGCGAATTGTTCTCGCTCTAGCGGCCTCTTTCCTGGTTCTTACTTCTGTTTATTATCTGATGGGCGTTGTCATGACCGGGAGAGGATTGCTTATACTCTCGCTTTGTTTCTTCGGTATTTTTCAGTTTCTTTGGCATATCAGCTACATGAAGATCTCGAACTCTCCCGATCGCGCGCGAAGGGTTCTCGTGCTAGGCACCGGACCGCTCGCCAAGAAAATCGGTGAGCTTATCCAGACCACAAACCATCAGCACATACTCAAAGGATATGTCAATTTGAGCGGCGAGTCAGTGCATGTCCCCGCAGATGCCATTGTCGGAAACGGCCACGGACTTGTAGCGACAGTAAAAGAAGAAAAAGCTCATAAACTGGTGGTTTCTCTTTCCGAGCGAAGAGGAGTTTTTCCGGTGCAGGACGTCATGAATTGCAAATTCAGCGGTATTGAGGTAATTGACGCGCCTTCATTTTATGAAGAGATCACCGGGAAGCTGCTCATCGAAAATACAATGCCGAGCTGGTTCATCTTCTCCAACGGCTTTAGGATGAATGCGACAGCGAAATCATCCAAGAGAATCTTCGATATTGTGTGTTCGCTTATCTTTGTGATTCTGATACTGCCGCTCCTGCCTCTTGTCGCCCTGATAATTAAGCTGGATTCGCGCGGTCCTGTTTTTTTCAGACAGTTGCGCGTCGGAGAAATGGACAAACCATTCTTTATCTACAAGTTCAGGACCATGCGACAGGATGCCGAGAAGGGGACCGGAGCAGTCTGGGCACAGAAAGATGACCCCCGCGTTACCAGGATCGGACGATTGCTCAGGAAAACCAGGATAGACGAGCTACCGCAGCTTTATAACGTACTCAAGGGCGAGATGAGTTTCATCGGGCCCAGACCGGAGCGGCCGGAATTTGTTGCCGAACTTAAGAAGATTATCCCCTTTTATTCAGAGCGGCATTTTGTGAAGCCGGGAGTCACCGGGTGGGCGCAGGTCCGATATCCTTACGGTGCTTCCGCAGAGGATGCCATAGAAAAATTGCGATATGATCTCTATTATATCAAGAATGTATCTCCCTATCTCGATTTGGTGATCATTATCGATACGGTAAAGGTGATGCTTTTCGGGAGAGGGGCCCGATAGGTTATCAGAAGAGGATCGAAGCATTTTTTTCAATCCTTGCTGTTCAGATGTAGCTCAATAAAATTTCTGCCGTTGGATACGGTTATGATAATCAGCCGCTCTAGGGTCTATGAGCGTGTTTCATAGCGCATCGGCGTGTTGCGGCCGGAACAGGTACTCGTGGCGTTGCAGAGATAAATCTAAGACGGCAATTTCCAGAAATGGTTTTCCCACGGTTAAGCATGATCTAGGTGGAGCAAAACGGTAAGGAGTTCACTCCTTCTCTTTGTTTCCCGATCTAAAAGGAGGCATCACCATGGAGTCAATACTCGTAACGGGCGGCGCAGGATTCATAGGAAGCAATATTACGGAGGCCCTGCTGCTGAAGGGATATAGGGTCGTGGTACTCGATGATCTCAGCACGGGAAAGATGGAAAATATATTTCAAATCGAGGCAAATGACAACCTTAAATTCGTCAAGGGAAGCATCCTTGAAAGTGGCTTGCTGCGGTTCATAATAAAATCAGAAAACATTTCCCTTATATCCCATCAGGCTGCCGTGTCGAGCGTTTCTAAGAGCATAGCCGATCCTGTCAAGACTGTGGAAACGAATATCGCCGGTACGGCGAATCTTTTTCATATTGCATCGGAATACGGTTGCAAGAGAATCGTTTTTGCAAGTTCATCATCGATCTATGGAGACGCACCCGAACTGCCGAAACGAGAAACAATGACACCGTGCCCGAAATCTCCCTATGCGATGTCAAAAGCCGCGAAAGAGATGCTCGGCAGTATTTTTTGTGGTCTGTACAATATCGAAATCGTGGGTCTTCGATATTTTAATGTTTACGGAAGGAGGCAGGACCCAGCCTCTGATTATGCGGCCGTAATACCGAAGTTCATCACAAAGGCTCTTCAAAATGAGCCCATTCCCATAGAAGGTGATGGTGGTCAGACCCGCGATTTTATTTATATCGACGATGTGGTAAGAGCGAACATTAAGGCTTTGACGGGAAAAATCGTATCAGGCAGCGTCTTTAATATCGCCTATGGAGAGCAAACAAGCGTTCTGGATCTAGCCAAGGCAATTCTTGGAGTTACTGGTTCGAAATCGGAAATCGTGTTTAAGCCGGCAAGGATCGGGGACATTCGGGATTCCGTTGGAGACATTGAGTCCGCAATAAAAAATCTTGGTTACAGTAGAGAGTTCAACATTCAGCAAGGGCTTGCGGAAACAGTTGCATGGTACCGTAACCATTCGGGAAAACAATGTGCGGCATAGCAGGTGAATTAAAAATTCATCATGATCGGGGAATAGCGCCAGCCCAAAAACATAACTCCCATGATTAACGCGCTTACTATCGACGTGGAAGATTACTATATGGTTTCCGCATTCGCGGACGTTGTCCGATTTGCAGACTGGGGAACGTATGAAAGCCGCGTGGAAAAGAATACCTATCGAATCCTTAAGGTACTGGATGAACATAATGTTAAGGCGACCTTTTTCATTCTCGGGTGGGTTGCAGAGCGTTGTTCAAAACTGGTCAGAGATGTTCATGCTTCCGGACATGAGGTCGCTTGTCACGGGTATAGTCACTGCCTCATATATAATATGACCTCCGACCAGTTCAGGGAGGATATTCGAAAAGCGAAGGGCATCCTGGAAGATATTATCAGTGCCCCGGTAATCGGCTACAGGGCTCCAAGTTATTCCATCATTAAGGAAACGCTCTGGGCCCTTGACATCCTGATAGAGGAAAAGTTCCTGTACGACTCCAGCATATTCCCTGTCCATCACGATCGATACGGCTTACCCGGAGCTGAACGTTTTCCCCATATTGTTAAGAGAAACAATGGAACACTCCGGGAATATCCGCCGTCGACATATCGTATCCTCGGCCAGAATATTCCGGTAGGGGGAGGCGGATACCTGAGACTTTTTCCCCTGCAGGTTACAAAAACCGCCATCAGAAGCATAAATGAGCGGGAGGATAAACCGGTCATCGTGTATCTCCATCCCTGGGAGATCGATCCGGATCAGCCGCGGCTCAATGGTCGGTGGTCCTCAAAGTTTCGCCATTATATCAACCTCAACAGCACGTTGCCGAAGCTTAGAACATTTTTGGATGAATTCGAATTCAACCATCTGTCTGCATTACTACACGAATAATTCTGCCATCAGCGATGTAGAAGTATATACATCAACCTTATTAACCAAAATCTGGACAATTGAATCCCTTGATACGAACAGATAACATGACGGTTGGTTATCCCCGGGTGAACATGAACCTTATAAGAGAACAGACGGACGTGAACATCCGCTTGTACCATGAAGAGGACAGACATCGATGGGACCAATATGTGATGGAGTCGGATAGAGCAACCTGTTATCATCTCATCGCTTGGAAAGACATTATTGAAAATAGTTTTAATCACCAGACGTTCTATGTCCTTGCCGAGGACCATGAGCATACCATACGAGGGATTCTTCCCCTGGTCCGCCTGAAGAGCTTTTTTTTCGGTAATTTCATGGTCTCTCTCCCTTTTTTCAATTATGGCGGGATCTGTGCAGATAATGATGAAATTCGGGACCGTTTGCTTCAAAAGGCAGTACAGCTTTCACAGGAGGGTGGCGCGACGCACATTGAATTACGGCATACGCATCCTATTGATGGGCTTCTGGTGAAAACCGCAAAGGTCTCTATGAGGTTGGGTCTTCCGCACCGGAGCGAGGAACTATGGAATTCCTTTTCGACGAAACTACGAACCAAGGTTCGACGGCCTTCAAAAGAAGGGATGTATACCAAAATAGGTCGAGAAGAGGAACTGCAGAGCTTTTACACTGTTTTTTCGAATAACATGCGCGATCTTGGAACACCCGTCTATTCGAAAGAATTTTTCAGGAACATCATGAAAGAATTCCCTGACGCATGGATCTGCACCGTATATACCAGGACAGGACTGCCAATCGCCTCTGGATTTCTTATCGGCTTTAAGGACATCCTGGAGATTCCCTGGGGCTCATCGCTGAAACAGTACAATCATTATAAACCCAATATGCTCCTGTACTGGAGTTCGTTAATGTTCGCTTGTGAAAAAGGGTTCAGAACCTTTGATTTCGGACGCTCTACGCCAGGGGAAGGTACGTATCAGTTCAAGGAGCAATGGGGAGCCAAGCCTGCGCAGCTGTACTGGCACTACTGGCTTAAAAACGGTGCATCAATGCCGGAGCTCAATCCTAAGAATCCCAAGTACCGCCTGGCGATCTCGATCTGGAAAAGACTTCCCGTCGGTATGACGAAATTCATCGGTCCGGCAATTGTGAAGAACCTTCCCTAAAATACAAAAAGGCCGAGTGTTTTATCTTGCAAGTCATTGGCTTATAGTGCCCAAAAAGCGTCATGAAGAAATGCATGTCTAACACGTTGAAGAAGGACCCTCATTGCGCGCTACCCCCGCGGGGAACGAAGGGGTCCTCAACTAACTTGCCAAGAGAGATACTCCACCGAACACGGATTGACCGATCATATCGGGACCTCATGACTATACGCTTGTTTATGGAATTGTATAGAGGTGCTTGGGAGCAGTATGTCGATGGGCCCCCGCTAAGCCTGACGCAGTCGATTGGACTTCAGTCGTGAGAAATCTGCCGTGAAGATCCAGCGAACCATACCTCCTGCTGCTGCACCCATTGATGGTTATGCCTTGTTGCACGGGATCGCCGGAATTTTCCTTGATCGGAAGTACCAGGAATTACTGGAACGTGAACTCAAGGATTATTTCGGCGTCAAGCACGTTTTTATGGTTTCATCAGGAAAGGCCGCATTCACCCTCATACTGAACGCATTACAAGCTTTATCGCCCGGGAAAAAAAAGGTGCTGATCCCGGCCTACACTTGTTTTTCTGTGCCCTCAGCAATTGTCAAGGCGGGCCTTGAGGTTTCCCTCTGCGATATCAGCGATCTGACCTTTGATTTTGATTACGGGCTCCTGGAAAAAGCAGTCGACGAAAATACGCTGTGCGTGGTCCCCAACCACCTTTTTGGGGCTCCATCAGACATGAACAGGATCAAGAGCATCTGTGGTCCGAGAGGCGTCTATGTTGTGGAAGACGCGGCACAGGCCATGGGGGGTAACTATGCCGGGAAGCTCCTGGGAACACTCGGTGATGTGGGGTTCTTCAGTTTGGGCAGGGGAAAGAACATAACCTGCGGATCAGGGGGGCTTATCGTCACAAACTCTGACGCGATCGCCCATGAGATCGAAAAGAAATGTTCAACACTAGAAACACCCCGGCTCAGAGAAAATCTCGGAGAACTGCTAAAAGCGATGCTTCTGGCCGTCTTCATACGTCCTTCGCTATACTGGTTCCCTTCAGGGATGCCCTTTCTCAAACTGGGGGAGACGATTTTCTACAAGGACTTTCCGATAAAAAAGTTTTCAGGGTTGAAGGCAGGCATGTTGCGGGGTTGGAAAAAGCGGCTTGAATCATCCAATAAAGCCCGGAGGGAAAATGCCCGGGACTTCGGAACGCTGATGAGTCTGAAACGGCAATTCGATGTGACGGTCCCCTTTCTCCGCCTGCCTCTTATGGCAGATAGCAGGACCATGAGGGCTCATATCTATTCTCTTGCCCGTAAGAAGGGCTTAGGCATAAGCCTGATGTATCCAACCTCGATCAACGAGATCGAAGAGATCAAGAGCCACTTCGCGGGCATGACATTCCCAGGCGCAAGCGATATTGCGGGCAAGATATTAACACTGCCTACGCATCAATACCTTTCCGGGAACGATAAAAAAAGAATCATGGTTTTATTCCAAAGGGTCACTCAGGGAGAAAGCTCCACGAATGCCCGGCAATAATCGCTGTGAAGAAATCGTTTTATTGACATTTGCGGAAAGAAGATCTGCATGGCAGGCGGTCCCATACTCACAAAAAAGGGGTACGATAGTATGAAAAAAGCTTTCTGTCTTGCCGCGTTTGTACCCCCTTGCTCAACACATTGAACCTGTCTTTTGATCTCCTTCTGCAACGTATCGAGGCCATTCCCGAGTCGTCAACCATGCTGCTTCTCGGCCAGGCATTGCTACTTTTCTCCTGGCGAGAAAATAAAAGAAAAGTTGCTATCACGAGATAAACCGGCCTTAAGTGGTTCGGATGGGGGAATATTCTCATAGCCTTCTTCGGCGGAGATTTTTTTGAAATCCCTATGAAAAATAAAAAACTGTCAATCATGTCAATCGTCGGCGCAAGGCCTAATTTCATGAAGGTCGCCTCTATTGCACGGGCTGTTGATAATATGAATCGCGCAACGGGCCGTCAAGAGATTGTACACACCATTGTTCATACAGGCCAGCATTACGATGAGAAAATGTCTAACCTCTTTTTCCATGAACTGGAGATCCCGAAGCCGCAGTACAACCTTGAAGTCGGCTCGGGTTCGCACGCGGTGCAAACCGCCCAGATCATGGAGCGCTTCGAGCCGGTCCTGCTGAAAGAGCAGCCGGACGTCCTCCTGGTCGTGGGCGATGTAAATTCCACGATTGCCTGCGCTCTCGTGGCCACCAAAATTCAGTACAACGGTGCGAGCAGCAGGAAGCGCCCGCTCATCGCGCATATCGAGGCAGGCCTGCGCTCCTCGGACCGCGATATGCCGGAGGAGATCAACCGCATTCTCACCGATGCCCTCAGCGACTTATTATTCGTAACGGAAGAAGTTGCCATAGCAAACCTGGAACAGGAAGGCATTGCGAAGGACAAGGTCCACTTCGTGGGAAATGTCATGATCGATACGCTGATCAATCACAGGGCAAAAGCAGGCAGGCTGAACGTTTTAGCCGACATCCTGCATCAGCATTGCCAAGACCCTGCATTGAGGAAAAAGCTGACAACCGGCCGAAACGGGAACGGGCCTTCCTACGGGCTGATCACCCTGCACAGGCCGAGCAACGTGGATACGTCTGCCGCTCTCAAACCATTGATGGACTGTATCGACAGAATTTCTTTTGAAATTCCGCTCATTTTCCCACTCCATCCCCGCACGAAAAATAATCTGAAGAAATTCGGCATCCTCCAGCCGGGGGTCCGAACAGGGGACATCCTGTACACGGAACCGCTGGGATACCTGGAATTCCTGAACCTGCTGCTCAATGCTTCCCTTGTTTTGACCGATTCCGGCGGCATCCAGGAAGAAGCCACATTCCTCAGTGTCCCTTGTGTAACGCTCAGGCATAATACGGAAAGGCCTGTTACCGTCACGCTGGGAACGAATTATCTTGTCGGAACTGATCCTGATAAAATAGTTGAGACAGCGTTAGCCGTCATTAACGGGAAAAGCAAGGAAAGCTGCATTCCACCACTATGGGACGGCAAGGCGGGCGAAAGAATCATAGAGGTGCTGTCCAGAAGCGTATGAACATCTGGATAGAATCACGATCACTCAAACGATAGGCTTCAAGAACTGGAAGTCATCGGACTTGCGATAGGCTGGAAGAGTATGTGCGGGATTGTCGGATTATACAGCGAACGGGGAAAGCCGCATGATGAGTTGTCTCAATTCATCACGACGATGGCCACGTGTCTAAAACACCGGGGGCCGGATGACCGGGGGTATTATGTCGGCAACAATATTGCCCTTGGCCACAGACGGTTGAGCATTATAGACTTAAAAACCGGTCAACAACCGATCTTTAATGAGGATAAAAGTATCTGCATCGTCTTCAACGGAGAAATTTACAATTATCAGGAAATCAAAGCAGATCTCGTACAAAAAGGCCACCTCTTTTCATCCTCGAGCGATACGGAAACCATCGTCCATGCCTATGAAGAGTGGGGTGAAAAATGTGTGGAAAAGTTGCGAGGCATGTTCGCCTTCTGCATATGGGACTCGCGGGCGCAGAAAATGCTCCTTGCTCGGGATAGGTTGGGAGAAAAGCCCCTGTTTTTCGCGCAGTATAACGGCACCTTCGTCTTTTCGTCGGAAATGAAATCGATTCTTGCCGATCCGCGATTCGTCCGCGCAATCGATGAAGAGGCACTCAGCTCGTATTTTACATTCTCGTATATTCCCGCACCTCTAACCATCTATAAGAACATAAAACGACTGTCGCCGGGGCACGTGCTGGTATACGCCCAAGGGCGTGTGCGTATACAACAGTACTGGGACCTGTCCTTCGAACCGAACCGACATAAAAGCGAAGATGATTTTATCCACGAATGCATGGAATTGCTGGATGAATCGGTCAAGATGCAGCTCATGAGCGATGTGCCGCTCGGGGCTTTTTTGAGCGGTGGGATTGATTCAAGCGCGGTTGTAGCACTCATGAGCCGCGCAAATAATGGACCGGTAAACACCTTTACCATCGGGTTCGGGGGGAATATCGGCGGGTTCGATGACGAACGCAAGTATGCCAGGCTTGTTGCCGAGAGATATAACACTAGACACCGGGAGCATGAGGTCCAGCCAGAGGTGGAAGGATTGCTGGAACGGATTGTCCGGTCCTTTGATGAGCCTTTTGCGGATGATTCCGTCATTCCCTCATATTTCGTGTCTCAAATGGCGCGAAAGAATGTGACCGTTGCTCTGTCCGGGCTGGGCGGGGACGAAATGTTTTGCGGGTATGAGCGCTATCTTGGTTTTCAGATGAGCCAGGTATACAATAAAATTCCCGGATTAGTAAGAGAAAATATAGTGAGAAGGTTAATCGAATGGATGCCGGAATCGTCTTCCGGGAATTACACCGTGAACCATATGAAACGCTTCGTCAGGTCCTCATCCTCGAACCATGCAGAGAGATATTTCGGCTTCATATCCAAACTGAACAAGCGATATAAGGACGCGTTTTTTTCCACGCAGGGCAAACAATATGCAGGGGCGCTGGAGACCGTAGAAAAAAAGTATACCGAACTGTTCGATTCCGCGCGGGCGGACGATCCCCTCAACAAGGTGTTTTACTGCGATATCAAAACCTATCTTCCAGAAGATATCCTGGCGTGCACCGACCGGTTGAGCATGCATCATTCCCTGGAGGTAAGGGTTCCTTTCCTCGATTACAAACTGGTCGAATATTGCGCGACGATTCCACCCGAGCTGAAGATAAAATGGCATCGGAAAAAATATCTTCTCAAAAAGGGCGTCGCCGGATTATTGCCGAAAGCCATTCTCAATCATCGGAAGCAGGGTTTCGTCGGTCCCATGACACGGTGGCTTCAAACGCATTTGAAGGAATTGACACTGAGTACATTGTCAAAAAAGAATTTAGGAAAACACGGTTTATTCAATGAAAACACGGTAGAAAATATCCTGACGGATCATTACAGCGGACGGGAAATCAATGATACGCTGATCTGGTCACTCGTAATGTTTCAGACGTGGCACGACCTTTACATGTCGTGAACGGGCATGCCGGTACTATTCCGCTGTCAGGATGATCTAGTATCCATATGGACGCAATAAAAACACTTTTTTGGCTTTCTGCAGGCTTCGTAGTGTATGCCTATGCGGGGTATCCGGTCTTCATCTGGTTGATCGCATCCCTGTTCCCGGCCAGACGCCGGGAAGGTGAGAAGCCTTCCTTACCGAAAGTATCGCTCCTCATCTCGGCATACAATGAAGAAGCCGTCATAGAAGACAAGCTGATCAATTCGTTTTCAATACAGTATCCGAAAGATTTACTGGAAATCATGGTCGTATCCGACGGCTCCGATGACAGGACCAACGACATCGTGAAGTCATATGAAAAGCAGGGTGCAGTGCTGAACTATCATGAAGGAAGAATCGGGAAAACTGCATGCCTGAATCATGCCGTTGCCTCCGCCTGCGGTGATATCATCGTTTTTTCAGATGCAAATTCATTCTATGACAGGGACGCCATAAAAAATCTGGTGGCAAACTTTGCCGATGAACGGATCGGATTCGCGTCCGGGTATACAAAATATGCCGAACAGGGAGTGGACGAGGTCGCGGCATCTGTCGGAATCTATGCAAAAATCGAGAAGATGACGAAAAAATCGGAAAGCAGAATCGGCTCCTGCGTGGGTGCGGACGGAGCGATTTTCGCCATTCGAAGACATCTGTATAAACCCTTGCGTAATACGGATATCAACGATCTGGTCATCCCCCTGAAGATCATCGAACAGGGATTTCGGGGGGTTTTGGAAGAAAACGCCTTCTGCGTGGAGAAAACTGCGGGGAGTCAAAAAGGCGAGTTCGGAAGGCAGGTCAGGATCACCAATCGTGCGCTCCGGGCAATTTACAACAATGCAGCACTGCTGAACCCCCTGCAATACGGATTTTTTTCTTTTGAACTATTTTCCCATAAGATAGCCAAATTCCTAACGCCCTTTTTTCTCCTGTCTCTTGCATGTTGCAATGTGGCCCTCATGAACAGCGGAACGGTATATAACGTACTGCTCCTGGCGCAATTGACCTGCTATATCTCCGCCTGGGTGGGTCACTCCCGGAAGCGCTCCACGGTTTTTTCTACACTGAACTCGATCTGCTATACCTTCGTAGCAATGAATGCAGCCATCCTAAGTGGTTGGGTGCAATTTGCGAGAGGAAGAACGTATACCACTTGGTCGCCGGCCAAAAGGTGATCACTCGATGGAACCTATCTCCATAATCACGAGAAAACAACGTTGGAAAGGAGTACTCCCATGATAAGAAAAAAAGCCCTTAGCACGCAGGATTATTTGCACCATATCGGGGTCCCCGACATGACGCCGCGCACGTCTCCCTTTGATCCCGGATATGACCCTCTGACACTGGAGAGCCACCTCGAACAGAGCGCGCACCTGATAGATACGCTCAAGATTTCCATGGCCTGCTGGCAAATCGCCAATGAGAAATCTACTCGACGCAAAGTTGATGCGGCGCGCCGTATGGGTGTTTGTGTATGCACCGGCGGCGGTCCCTTTGAAGTCGCAGCCACGTTCGGAAAGCTTGCCGAATATCTGGACTTGTGCGCAGACATCGGGATGAACCGGATCGAGGCTGGCGAAGGTTTTACGGATTTGCGCTATAGACCCGAAGAGGTCATAAAGATGGCCGATGAGCGTGGACTGGAAGTGCAATTTGAAGTAGGCAAAAAACATGACGGCACCTTCACCGCAGATGTCGTCGGCGAATTGATCGACCAGGGGAAAAAGTGGCTCGATGTCGGGGCGAAGCAAATCGTCGTGGAAGCCAGGGAAAACGCACAGGACATCGGTGTTTTCGGCACCAAGGGAGAATTCGATCCGAATTCAGCGGACCGGTTTGCCCACGCCTTCGGCCTTGATGTTGCAATCTTTGAAGCACCGAACAAACCGAGCCAGTTTGCGCTCCTGAACCACTTCGGCCCGGAAGTTCATCTGAGCAATGTGCGAATCGAGGAGCTTCTCCGGGTGGAAATTTATCGTCGGGGACTCCATTCGGATGCCTTTCAGCATGACAATTTAAGGCCGAAGGGCCCACAGTGATCCTGCACTACAAGTGAATACATGATCATGGCCGGCAGGCATAAACATTACCTTGATACAGCCGTTTACGGAAAAGTGGGAATAGCTGCATGGACCGGACTGCATTTTCAATGTAGTACAAGCGTGCTTCGCATGAGGTCCAATCACCAAATACAGGAACAGTGAATAGAATTTTCTGTACCACATTTTTTTGATGACAACATGCTCTCCCTCTCATAGAGAAAAATTAGCTTTCTCCACATTACGCATGAAAAAGCGTCTCGGCATCATGGCGTCGCGGCTTTGGGGTCGGACACAGACAGTGTATGTGTGGGACCGCATCCCGTTTTACCGACAGTTATGGGAAGCTGCGGCAGCCAGGCTCTCAGCGCAGTTCTCAGAGCTCGCTGAAGGCATCTGGGAGGTTCGTCGCGGCGAATCAAAAACATATATTAACATCCATAGGATCCAGCTGGATGATGCAGTTATCGACAATCTCGCGGGAAATAAACCATTTTGCTATGACATCCTAAGGCGTGAGAAGATTCCAGTGCCGGACCACGTGATCTTTCGGCCAGACGAGCTGGACCGGGCGTGGCAGTTTTTAAACGGGAGAAAAAGTTATTTTGTCGTTAAACCAGCCCTGGAGACGAGTGCCGGAATGGGTGTCACTACGCATGTCCGGACAAAGCGGGAATGCAGGAACGCGATAGCTCTTGCCTCTCTTTACAGCAGCACGATCATTCTTGAGGACCTCGTGCCCGGTGAATGCTACCGTCTTCTTGTTTTGAATGGGAGGATGATTCATGCTGTCCGACGTAGGGGTGTGCGCGTGCGGGGGGACGAGCGATCGACCATTGCGGAGCTTGTTAAGAGAGAGAACGAACGGGGGCGCGGAAAAAAGCCAGCGAATGCCTTCGGACCGATCACCTGGAACCGAGATATGTCTGCTACGCTGTCCCGGCAAGGACTTACCTTTCAATCCGTGCTGCCAGGCGGGCAGGAGGTACTAGTTCAGAGCCATGAACGTCCTGGCGAGAAACATGTTGAGGTGCGGACGATCTATAACGAAGTCGTGACGCACCTTATCTGCAAGGAGCTTCGGCAGCAGGCGGAACGTGCGGCCTGTCTTCTGCATTCAAAATTTACGGGTGTTGATGTCATAACGCTCGATCCCACCGTACCGCTTGAGCAGAGCGGCGGAGTCATCAATGAGATCAACAGCAATCCGGGAATGCATCACCATTACATATCGAGCAGCCATAATGCGTATAATCGTACGGATGATATACAGCCGGCGGTGACCGTTCTTGCATATCTGCTGGACCGGGGTATGTCGTGAGGAGAGGAATGAAACGTCTCTGGCGCGCGACGATCATGTCACCGTGGGTCTCCAGGCAGTACGCTTCAAGGAGGTGGTCATTTTGAAAGGATCAGTAGTCATCGATTGTTTTCCAGATAGTGCGTTACGCTACAAAGAGTTTTATGCAATCGTTGTAATCGATGTCATCCGTGCAACCACGACCGCGACGACGGCAGTCAGTCTTGGAAGACGAATTTTTCCTGCGAGAACAACCGACGAAGCCGCCGAGCGTGCATCGTGCCTGGAGAATCCGCTTCTTGTCGGCGAACTGGGCGGAAACATGCCCTATGGTTTTGATGTGACAAACAGTCCTGCGCAAATCGCTCAACGCACGGATATCCACCGTCCCATGGTTCTTGTGTCGTCTTCGGGTACGCAGCTCTTGATGAACGCGGCGGGTGGGCCAGCCGTGTATATTGCGTGTTTAAGAAACCTGTCGGCCGTCGCCGGCTATATCGCAGGAAAACATGACCGGGTCGCGATTCTCGGGGCGGGGACGCGCGGGCAGTTCAGGAGGGAAGACCAGATGGGGTGCGCATGGGTGGCAGAACGGCTCGTGAGCTGTGGATATCGAGCGGAAACGCCCGAAACAGACCAATATATCGCCAGATGGCGCGGTGTCAGCCCCGAGGAAGTCCGCGGCGGCAGGAGCGCCGCGTATCTTCGGAAGTCCGGACAAGAGCAGGATCTTGAATTTACCCTTCATCACATTGACGATCTTGATGTTGTGCCCAGCCTCGTGAACAACGAGTTGATCCGGCTGGCGGGGACCGTTTTAAAACCTGCTGTTTAATTTATTATTCAATCAATTTGACGATTTTCCATCAAGGTGTTTTCATGGACAACGAAAAAAATACGCCCGTTCTCATCCTTAATTGCCAGATCGGCGCTCTGGCGATCATGAGAAGCCTGGGAAGTCTCGGGGTGACTCTGTACGGCGTGGATGATGATAAGAACGCACCCGCGTTCGCCTCCCGTTATTGCCGGGGGAAATACGTCAAAGCACTGGACGAACAACGCCCGCAGGAATATCTGGATTTCGTCATCCGCATCGGGAAACAGCTGGAGAAAAAAGCGATCCTCATCCCGACGTCCGACGAATTGTCGGTCTTTGTCGCTGAATATGCCGATAAACTGAGCGAGTATTTCCTTTTTCCCCGAAACGATCTCCGGCTCGTGAAAGATCTCATGAGCAAAGAGGGCATGTACGAACTCGCGACCAGGCACGGGGTACCCACCGCATTCACGGTATTCCCCCGCACACTCCGGGATGTGCAGGAGTATGCCGACGGTGGGGCGTTTCCTGTGATGCTGAAGGGGATCTTGGGAAACCGCCTCCAGGCCAGGACCGGCGTGAAAATGATGATCGTACATACAAAAGAAGAGCTGGTCGAGGCGTATAAAGAACTGGAGGACCCCGACCAGCCGAACCTCATGATTCAGGAGTATATTCCGGGGGGAGACGATCAAATTTACATTTTCAACGGATACTTTAACGAACAATCGGAGTGTCTCGCCGGCTTTACCGGCCACAAGATCCGCCAGTTTCCCGTCCATGTGGGTTGCGCTTCGCTCGGCATCTGTAAATGGAACCAGGAGGTGGCAGACATTACGACCGCGTTCATGAAGACCGTTGGCTACAAGGGTATACTCGACATCGGGTACCGGCTCGACCCCCGCAACGGGAAGTATAAGGTCCTCGACATCAATCCCCGCGTGGGGCAGGCGTTCAGGTTGTTTGTCGCAGAGGACGGCATGGATGTAGTCAGGGCCTTATATAAAGACTTGACCGGCCAGCTGGTACTGAAGCGACCCCCGCGAGAAGGGCGAAAATGGGTGATCGAGAATTACGACATCGTGTCATCGCTCCACTATTACCAGGAAGGCTCGCTGGGGATTGGCGATTGGCTCCGGTCGTTCAAAGGGGTGGAAGAAGGCGCATGGTTCAGCTGGAAAGACCCGATGCCGTTTATCTTGATGACTGCGCGGCTACTGAAAAAATCAGCGGTCTGGTTGGGGAAGAGGCG
>Ga0209517_10003676_pt1 | contig 20618 bp, 22 predicted proteins | sample PeaSoiMetSII2010_FD_187695 | JGI IMG/M metagenome (GOLD analysis project Ga0209517, IMG submission 187695) | Peat soil microbial communities from Weissenstadt, Germany - SII-2010 (SPAdes) (version 2) | ecosystem: Environmental > Terrestrial > Soil > Wetlands > Peat | place: Germany...
TTTCTTCTCACGATTGCAAACACGTCCGCCAATACTTTCTTGCAATCGGAGGCAAATGATCAGAACCGAGGCCAGATGGCGAGTCTTTTCATGTTAGCCACCCGAGGCGGCCTGTCGCTCGGCAATTTAGCCACGGGGACGTTTATAAGCCTTTCCAGCCTTCATCTGGCGTTCCTGCTGAATGGTCTCTTGGCAGTCGGTGTTCAGGTCTTCATCTTTCGGCGACTGTTTCAGCGCGCTACCCATTCAGTCATCTCTTAACCGCCGCCCAAGCGGCTCGCTGCACTGCTCGCCTCACTTAACGTCCACCCGCTCACGGAAACAATCAGTTGGACTGAGGATTAGTCTGGGGCAGCCGGGTATGAACATGCGTCACAAAGACACCACCCGGCACGATAGCGCTGGGAACCCTCTGTGCGTCTACAATTGTGGTGGCGATCGGTTGCCAGGCTGCGTTAATTGCGTCGGTGATAATGAAGTCATCGGCCTCGGGTGCCGTGCTGCCATCTGGCCGCGTGACAATGCGGGTGATAGTGCCGGTGCCGTTGCAATTCACTGTGTACGTCCCGGTGCTCGAAACGGTTCCAACAGTTCTTTCTCCAGTTGTTGATCCAGGCGTGGGTTGGTTAAGGAGGCCGGCTCGCGTGAGATTGCCTTTTCCATCCAAAGTTTCTACCTGGAATCCGAGTGCTACGTTGGCGCCATAGTTGACGAGAACCGAATAGGACCCGTAAAGGCTTGCAACGGTGTACGGGCATGTAGGATCGCTTGTTAGGCTCTGGGCATTTGCGGCAGACACAGCGAAGAAGCTGGTGAGAATGACTGCTGCCGGGACGAGCAAGTGTTTCTTGTTGAACATGTTTTCCTCTTCTTGGCTGGGATTTTGCCTCCCGGTTACCATTCGAGAAAAGCACGTGCACTTGACGTGCCTTTTTCGCGTCAGCTTCCAGACCGTAGCGCCTGAAGCAGGTTTTCGCGGACTGCAGGGTGCGCGAAGGGAATTGCTGTAGCCTGCCTGTGGCGCGGGGTTGCTTTACTAACACGAAGCAAGATCCAGAAAGCATCCACTCCCGCACTGCCAATCGCTCTCGAGACCGCTGGTGCTGCGCTCACTCGCTCTTTGAGCACTCCCAACCGCTTCCGTTCGGCGAGCCTCACAGATCGTAGGGCAAAGGCGAGTATGTTATTGAGCGCGGCACCCATTCAGTACCCGATTTTTCGTAAACCCTCTTAACCGCCGCCCAGGCTACGCGATGAGCGATCTCCTCGTGTCGCGGATCGTCAGCATATTGCTGCCACGCGTGGTTGAAAGCTTGCCGGAAGATGTCCTGCCCATGCTCAGGGAGGCGGTGCTGGATCGAGGCCGGCAGATCGTAGTTGGTCAAATAGGGCATGGCGCAAGATCCTCAAATGCGCGAGGGGACTTATCCGCGGTGAGTAAGTTCTTCGGCACAGCCAGGATGCCCGCAATTACAGGACAGCTCCAGCGTTCCAGCGGCGTCGTGGCAATATTGGCTGCAGTACTTGCCGTCTTTCGGTGCGCTACAGTTGCACGCCGGATGCTCGCACTTCCCATTCTCAGCCATTTTGCGTCTCCTTCAAGCTGGCTGGAGCACTCCAGCGACCATCAGGTTGGCCAGCCTCGCATCACTGGCCCACCCTCGCCGACGCCAGAGCGCAGCTGTTGAGTCCATCCGCTTGAAGTACGATCCGCCCAAGGTCATCTTCAGTAAGGGGCCCGCATGTCACGAAAGAGGAAGAAAAGCAGCTAGGAGCGCGGAAGGCAGCGATACCCGCGGGCAATCCGCCCGCAGTTTACGTGAGTACCGTTCCCGCCGAACTGATTGTGACACGCGGCGAGCCGAGGTACGCTCCGATTCCGAAGACCAGCTTGCTCTACGTCACAGACTCCGACAATGACATCTTCATGGACACCAAAAGCCAGCAATTACTGGTGGTGTCACACGACGCGCCTTCTATGAACGTTGGAACCCTCATTGGGGTACACCAGATCGCACATGGGTACGCGGCAAGGTGAACGCCTACGGTCATTGGGAAGGCAACGCAGTTGTGGCGCGATCGTTCGAATCGCATGTCGCAGTCTCGCCTGAAGGCGCCGGGGCACCTTACGCAGGGCGAGACGGGCAAGTCTAATTTCAGAGCCGCAATCAATCCGCAGGGATTCCACGAACGGTTGCTCCTCCGCGGATGTCGATGCTTTCGGGATCCCGCAGCGGCCATCGATAGCTCGACTGCGCGGCCAGCCCCAGATCCTGAGCAATATAGCTCAGTCGAAGCACGTAGTTCTACGGAGTCAAATGTGCCGCATGGAGATCCAAGTGCAGAGATCACATGGAAAGGAGAACAAAGCTATGGCAGAAGTAGCTGTAGTAAAACACCCAAAAAAAGAGGGACAGGAACTCACCCGAGCGTTCGGGTTTGAGACACCGCTACTCCGCGGCAACCTGTTCACCGTAAATCCATTTGCCCTGATGAGACAATTCACAGAGGAAATGGATCGAGTTTTTGGCGCGATTCCACAAGCAGCGGGGAATGGCGCCGCCTGGGCTCCCACCATCGAGGTGAAGGAGAAAGAAGGCAAGCTTCTGTTGACGGCCGAACTTCCAGGCGTGAAGAAGGAAGACGTGAAGGTCCACATTGATGGGGACACCCTGGTCGTTGAGGGAGAAAGGAAACAGGAGAAGGAAGAGAAGCGCGAGGGCTACTATCGCTCCGAGCGGAGCTACGGTACGTTCTATCGCTCGATCCAGCTACCGGAAGGGGCGAAGGTCGATCAAACCGCCGCGCAGTTTAACAACGGCGTACTTGAGGTCAGCGTTCCGATACCTGAGGTGAAGGTGAAGAGACAGGATGTTCCGATTCAGGAAGCATCGAAGGCCAAAGCAGCCTAAGTGACATAGGCCCTCGAAGGCGCGGCCCGGCCAAACGGGAAGTGACTGGCCGGGCCCGATTTTTCTTACGGTAGAGCGATTCCGAATCCATCAAGAGCGACTCTAGCTTCTACGCCTTGTTCAAGGCTTAAAGCGCGGAGCTCCGCGTTTATGCTGCGAGAGTCAGCCCTTACAGTCTGCGATCCACAGTGTGTGATTAGAGCTTTCTCGACGGCACCAACCCAGTTGTGTGCGGACCGAGGCGTGTCCGATGAGAGAATGACCCGTCTTGCGCATGATCGGCCGGCGCACGAATCGAGTGCTCCACCGGGAAGGCCTCAAACACAATGCCACCTGCGGAATCTCTCGACTGGCTCGCGACGTGCAACCTAACATTGCAGCGGTTATCAACGCTGCCGGTCAAAAGGGGGGCACAATGCCCAATTGGAAATATTTGCTGCTGATTCTCCTGGTCCTACTAGCGATTACGATTCCACTGGCAATGAGGTTTAGGTAGCAGGTACACGGTTGTCGATGGGACGGAGGTCCGTCCGACGGAATGTCCGTCGATCGAGTCGCCGCGAATCAAGGCTCAACCGCCCATGGCCAACCACTTCCATTTGTTCGGTCCCACACATTTCTTGATCCTGGCATCCATACCAGCGGTCGCAACCTTACTTTCACTTGTCGCGCGGCAAAGTCTAGGATCGGCGCGCTGGACTCGATACACCCTAGGCACGATTCTGGCTCTCAATGAACTTGCGTGGTACGCATACAGGATGCGTTTTGAGGGATTCCGGTTCCCGGACGGCCTTCCGTTACAGCTTTGCGATTTGACTTTGTGGCTCACTGTCTTCGCGTTGTTCAGCCTGAACGCTTTCGTATTCGAAACAGCATATTTCGCCGGTCTGGGCGGAAGCGGGATGGCATTGCTGACGCCGGACTTGTGGGCGCCACTTGCGTCTTATCCGACCATTTACTTTTTTCTGGCGCATGGTATGGTTGTGGTCTGTCTCTTAATGGTCCTATGGAGCAAGCAGGCCAAGCCGCGCCCAGGCTCCCCTTGGAAGGTATTCGCCACATTGAATGCCTATGCGGCGGCGATAGCGGTCTTCAATGCGATCTTCAATACCAACTACATGTATCTGTGCCGCAGGCCGGCAGGCGCCTCGATCATCGATGTCCTCGGGCCGTGGCCGGTTTACCTTTTTGGATGCGAAGCCGTGACGCTGGCAATCTTCTGGTTGCTCTGGCTTCCTGCCCGATCACAAGCCAGCCCCATCGACAACCGCTTGGCGGTGGAATGCAACAGTAAAGCCGTCGCTCGCTGAAGATCCTTAGACTGGCGCGGAAGCGGCGTTCCGATTGGCGCTTTCCTCAAGGAGCTTCAGGACCTCAGCATCCTCTGTTGGGAGAAAATTCCGATACCAATCGCCTACGGAGAAGAATGGATCAGGTGTGGCCAGGCAGATACATTCCTCGACTTTCTCGCGCAATTTTTCGAGAGCTTCCACCGATGCCACCGGAACTGCCATCACGATCCGTTTTGCTAGCCTCTTTCTGGCGAAGGCTACAGCGGCAAGCATAGTCGATCCCGTCGCTAGCCCGTCGTCCACCAGAATGGCTGTACGTTCCTTCAAGTCAAGCGTCGGGCGCCCACCCCTATAAAGGCGTTCGCGGCGCTGAAGCTCTGCCCGCTCGCGGGTGACCGCTGTTGCAACATCTTCGTTTGTCAAACCAACGGCGTGAACGATTTGTTTGTCCAGCACCTGCGTATCGTCGCCGGCGATTGCCCCCATTGCCAGTTCGGGCTGGAAGGGTACGCCGAGCTTGCGAACCACAACCACGTCCAGTGGAGCGTGAAGAGTGCTCGCGACTTCTGCCGCAACAGGAACCCCGCCGCGCGTGAGCCCTAACACCACGACATCAGCCTTCGATTTGTAGTGGGCGAGTTCCTCCGCCAAAAGCCGACCCGCTTCCGAACGATTTCGATACGGGAGATCTGGTTGCATAAGAGCACCTTCCATCGAGGCTAAGCCTCCGCTTCTACAACTGTATGCGCCAGACGGCTCAGTTTGTGGCCCGCCAGGCGCTCGATGGCCGCGACGTTTTCCTCCAGCTTATTGACCGCACGGTCCTCGTCTTCGATCTGTATCGAAGTCATCACATGATGGGAAGACGCCTTGGCGAGCGTGTGGCACTGCTTCACGATCCCCATCACCTGGTCCCAGTCGCCCTCGATGCAGGTACCGAAGGGAGTTAGGGCGTACGGTAAGCCGCTGGTGTCCACGATCTTGAGAATCTCGGCTAGGTCCTTGCTCAGATGAGTGCCTCGTCCCAGCGGGTTGATTGTTAGTTCGACTAACATGATTCCTCCTACTCTCCCGAGAACAGGTTGCACGTGAGCTGCCAGCGCACGACGGTAAAATCGGACCACACGCTCTACTTCCACCCACGAGTTCGCTGCGCGTTCCAGATCCGTTCCGTTGCCAGTCCCATTGCCGCTTCCCGCATGGATATGCCCTCGCTGCGCGCCTTATTGATCAACAACGCGGTGTTCCGCCGGATTTTCTCCTCGATGTAAAGGAAGGCTGTTGTCTCGATAGCGCCATGAAACTTACTCGCGCGCGCTTCGAGCTCGCCTCGGGTGGGAACGTATGGCTCGGTCACTGTCTCAAGAATCTGCTCTTGCATGTTCATTTAATGGCGCGTTCATTACCACGCCATACTGAGTGCTTTCCCGCCATCCGGGGTGCGGGATTTCCCTCAAAGCGTGGCACGACGATCAACAAGGATCGGCCACGGCACTAATTGCCGGTTTAATTGGAGCTTTGAAGGTCGCCGGAAAGCCAATCGATTCCATTCGAATCGACATGATTGGGATGGGCGCGGCCAACGTCGCCATCTACCGGTTACTCAAGGCTTATGGCGTCGATCCCGCGCAGATCCTGCCGGCATGGCTGATTGGCAGGTGATCCCGCGCGTAGCCGCCGCGACGGCCATGAGGGCACAGGAGTTGGGCCTGGCACGCCTCAGGCATACTCGCGAAGAGTACATCGAGAGCGCGACACAGCGCATCATGGACTCGCGGCGCATGTTGCGGGTGCTGATGCGCGAGAATGTGATTGCCCCGATGCCCTCCGTTCCAGTTACTTCAGGCGATCAGACAGGTAACGAGTGAGTTCTCTCAAGGTGCTGAGCTTCCGGTAATCGGCTTCGGGGATCTCGACGGCGAGTTCTTCATGCAGCGCGATCATAAAGTTCAGAAAGTCGAAGGAGTCGATGTCCAGAGCCTCTCTAAGGTTTTCTTCCGGTCGGATTTGATCGAGGTCGGCCTCGGGAGTGATCTTTCGCAGGATCTTGAATACAGCAGCTTTGATCTCCGGCTCGCTCATAGCTTCTCTGGTTCTTGCAGATGTTGATTCAGCGCGGTCAGGAACTGGGCGCCGCAGTGGCCATCCGTCGCGCGGTGGTCCCCCGCCAGCGTGGCACTCACAACGGGCCGGATTCCGAGCATCCCGTTCTCCGCCCACGGTGACTCGATGACTCTGCCGAACCCAATCAGCGCCACCTGCGGGGGATAGATCACGCCGTGCACCGTCTCTACTCCGAGATCGCCCAAGTTGGTGATCGTCACGGTACCGTCCGTAATTTCAGAACTTCGCGGCCGGCCGGCTCGCGCCCGCGTGATCAGATCCCGCAGGGCCTGCATCAGTTCGTCCAGGTTCTTCCGGTCTGCATCCATAATCGCAGGGACCACCAGACCACCTTGTCTCAGCGAGATCGCAAAGCCGATATGCACGGCTTCCTTGGGCTGAAGCTGATCGTCGATCCAATACGCATTCAACTCGGGTACATCGTGCAACGTGCGGGCAACGGCCTTGATGAGCAGGACCACGCTCAGGAGCCTGTCCTTTACGGAACGCTTCTGATTCTCCGCTTCAAGAAACTTCAGCGCTCGCTGCAAATCGATCCTGGTCTCCAAATAGTAGTGCGGGATCTCGCGATTGGACCGCGCCATGGCGGCGGCAATGGCGCGGCGTATGCCGGCCCGAAATGCGGGCACGGCCGGTTTTTCCGTTGGCGCTTTCTTCAGGGCCTCGGCGGCTCGCTGGACATCGATCTCGGTGATCTCCCCATGCGGACCGGTACCCTGCACGCCACTCAGGTCGACGCCGAGTTCTTGAGCCACCCTGCGCGCCAGCGGTGAGGCCCGTACACGTGCCACGGGAGGAGGCTTGGGCGTAGGCGCGACTGGGGCCGGTGCTGGCGGAATCTCTTCGTGAGCCGGTACTGCTGCCTCGCCTTCTTCTCGAATCACTGCAAGTACAGCGCCGACTGGCAGCGTATCTCCCGCCTTGGCGAGAAGTTGCTCGACCACGCCCTCGCGATAAACCTCAACTTCGATGTCTGCCTTTTCGGTTCTCACCACCCCAACGATGTCGCCGCGCTTGACGCGATCGCCGGGTTTAACGCTCCATTCGATAAGGGTGCCTTCCTCCATGTCCGCACCCAGGCTCGGCATGCGGAACTCAGCCATGCGTGCGCACCATGGCTTCTACAGCGGCAACGATGGTTGGAACCTGGGGGAACGAAGCATCCTCCAGATGCTTCGGATACGGCGTGGGCACTTCAACTCCGCAGACTCGCTGTACCGGCGCATCCAAATCGTAGAAAGCCTTTTCTTCGATGCGGGCGCAGATCTCCGCGGAGATTCCACCACTGCGCCAGCCTTCGTCCACAACGAGCGCCCGGTGAGTTCGTCCTACGGACTCCAGGAAAGTGGCATCGTCGAGGGGCCGTAGTGTACGCAGATCGATCACTTCCGCTTCGATGCCTTTCTTAACTAGGCTCTCCGTAGCGTCCAGACACTTCCAGAGCATAGCGCCATAAGTGATGATGGTGAGATCACGGCCGGCGCGTCGCACACGCGCCCGTTCGATATCCACTGGCCCCGCATCAACCGGCAATTGCCCTTTCATGTTGTACAGGCCGGCGTGCTCGAAGATCAGCACGGGATCCGGATCTTCCAGCGCGGTCGGCAGCATTCCTCGCGCATCTTCTAGCGTGCCTGGCGCCAGAATCCGAATTCCTGGAATGTGCGCGAACCAGCCTTCCAGACTGTGCGAGTGTTGTGCCGCTACTTGCCGGCCTGCACCGGTTGCCATGCGAATTACTAGGGGCACATTGAACTGTCCGCCCGACATGTGCAGAAATGTAGCGGCGTTATTCATGATCTGGTCCAGCGCGAGAAGGCTGAAGTTGACGGTCATGATCTCCACGATCGGCCGCATCCCGCCCAGCGCCGCTCCGATGCCCGCGCCGACAAATGCCGACTCCGACATGGGCGTGTCACGAATCCGCTCGGGACCGAACTCCTCCAGCAGTCCCTTGCTCACCGCGAAGCATCCGCCGTATCGGCCGACATCTTCGCCCATCAGGAAGACTCGGTCGTCCTTTTGCAGCGCCTCGCGGATCGATTCACGGATTGCGTCGCGATACGTGATCTGACCCGGCGCCGCGCTCATGCTGGCCTCCGATCGCTATAGACGAACCGCTCGAGATCGGCCAACGGTTCCCAAGTTCCCGCTTCCGCGTAAGCGACCGCGTCGTCAAGCTCTTGTGCGACGTTGCGCTCGATCCGTTCAAGATCGGAATCGCTGATGGTCCCCTGTTGCTTCAACAACGATAGGAGATTCGTGATGGGATCGCGCTTTTTCCACTCTTCGACCTCTGCTTTGCTTCGATACAGCTCGGGATCGTACATCGAGTGAGCGCGAAAGCGATACGTCTTGCATTCTAAGAAGACCGGGCCTACTCCGGCTCGAATTTCCGTCACCGCTCGTTGCGCCGCCGCTCCGACGGCAAGAACATCCATTCCGTCCACGGCCTCCGCTGCGATTCCATAAGCGGCTGCCTTCTTTGTCACATCGGTCGTAGACTGTGCCAGCTCCAATCTTGTGCCCATCGCGTACAGGTTGTTCTCGCACACAAACAAGACCGGCAGCTTCCAGACAGCGGCGAGATTCAGGCATTCGTGAAACTCGCCCTCCGCGACCGCGCCGTCACCGAAGAAGCAACACGTAATCCGGCGCTGCGACCGCATCTTATCGGCAAGCGCCAAGCCCACCGCGATTGGCATGCCGCCGCCGACAATGGCATTGCCACCGTAGAAGCGAGTCTTCGCATCGAAAAGATGCATCGATCCGCCTCGTCCCCGGCTGCAGCCTTCCTGCTTTCCGTATAGCTCAGCCATAATGGAGCGGGCAGAGATTCCGCGGACCAGCGCGTGGCCATGCTCCCTATACGTCGCCACGATGGCATCTTCAGGGCCAAGTGCCTGCACCACGCCGACGGCCACGGCCTCTTCGCCGTTATACAGATGCAAAAAACCGCGGATTTTGGTTTCGGTGTACAGTTCGGCGCACCGCTCTTCGAGCCGGCGAATACGCACCATCTGAGTCAGACACTCAATCGCGTGGGTGCGGTCAACATCCGTCCGAACCTGGGTTTCGATCGTCTCGCTCATACAGAAGACTCCAAAGTCGATGTGTCGCCTTCAGGCAGCCCAAGTTCGCGCATCTTGAGCAGCCGCCGCATGATCTTACCACTGCGCGTTCGAGGCAGGCTCTTTTGGAACTCGATCTCTTTCGGAGCGACAACCGACCCTAGCCGCTTTCGCGCGAAACCAAGAAGATCGAGGCGCAACTCTTCACTGGGCGAGCAGCCGGGTTTTAGCGATACGAAAGCCTTCACCACCTCTCCAATGATTGGATCAGGCTTTCCGATCACGCCTGCCTCGGCTACTGCCGGATGCTCCATCAACACGCTCTCCACTTCGAACGGCCCCACCATATGACCGGCTGTTTTGATGATGTCATCCGCGCGCCCGACGAATTCGTAATAGCCGTCCGCATCGCGCCTGGCAAGATCACCTGTGATGTACCAGCCGTTTTGGAAACATTTCCGATAGCGCTCCTCTTCATGCAAGTAACCACGGAACATGGACGGCCAGCCGGGCTTGAGAGCAAGCTCACCGTCAACGCCCGGCTCGGCGATCGGCTCGACGGTCTTCTCGTCTACCCGGCGTACAATCGCCGCTTCCACTCCTGGCAGCGGACGGCCCATGGATCCTGGCCGGACCTCCATCGAAGCGAAATTGGCGATCATGATGCCGCCGGTCTCGGTCTGCCACCAGTTGTCGTGAATCGGCAATCCAAGCGCTTGCTGTCCCCAGACGACGGCGGCCGGGTTCAGCGGCTCACCCACGCTTGCGATGAATCGCAGGTGACCCAAGTCATACTGCTTGCGTGGCTCGATGGGCAGCCGCATCAGCATGCGGATTGCGGTGGGCGCGGTGTACCAGACACTCACCCGCTGTTCCTGCAGGATGCCGTACCAGCGCTCTGCGTCGAAATCGGCTTCATCGACAATGTTGGTCACGCCCAGTGCGAGTGGCGCAATGATGCCGTACGAGGTGCCGGTGACCCAGCCCGGATCGGCCGTGCACCAGAAGATGTCGCCAGGATGCAAATCCAGCACATACTTCCCCGTCATGTAGTGCATGAGAACGGCTTGATGAACGTGAATCGCTCCCTTGGGTGTACCCGTGGTGCCGCTAGTGAAGTGAAGTAGCGCCGGTTGTTCGGGATCAGTCGGAGGAATCGTGAATTCGCTCGATGCAGCGGCCAGGCGCTGCGGAAACGAATAGACGTCTTCAGCCAGATCTTCGTCGCTATCGGCCAGGAGCACGTGCTTCAACATCGGCAACGAAGCACGCAACTGAGCGACGTTCTTCCGGTAAAGTCGAGTCGTGGTCACCAATATTTTTGCTTCGCCTTTCGAGAGCCGTTGCTGAAGCGGCTCTGGACCGAACGCGGAAAAGAGCGGGCAGAACAAGCTGCCATTCTTGAGCGCGCCGAGCGCTGCGATATAAAGTTCGGGAATGCGGCCTGCGAGGGCAAAGACAGTGTCACCTTTTCCAATACCGAGCTGCCCCAATAGATTCGCGAAGCGATTGCTCTTCTCTTTCAGGTCTCCGTAGGTGAAGTCCTGAGTATTCCCCTCTCTGCTAATCCAGCGGAGAGCGAGGTGATTGCGGAGGGCGCCGTTGGCGTGCCGGTCGACCGCTTCGTGGGCAATGTTCAAGCCGCGTCCGCCGGGCAGCCCCTCCAACTCCCGCCGGATTGTTTCCCATGAGAACTCACTGCAGGTTTTCTCATAGCAGGAAAGGTTCGGCGGGACCGTCCAGGAGCTCCGCTCCTTCTTGATGGATGGCCACTGCATATTCTTGCCCATCGACTGATGAGCATGTGAAGTGCCAGGAGGCCAGGCAACTGACCTCGATCGATCTGCGCAATCCAGCGCTGCAAAGGTGCGACTTTTCGGCACACCGGCGAAATCATCTAGGCCGGCATGCTCAATTACCGCCGGAGCACTGTCTCCCGAGCCTGTTCCCGCACAATTACCTTGGCCAATTCACTCATCTCCTCGGCGAGCAGTTGGATCAGATCGTCCAGAGAAATGATCCCAACTAAACCGCCCTTCAGATCAAGTACAGGCATGCGACGGATGCCGTTGATGCGCATTTGTTGCATGCATTCAAAGACGCCCTGATCTTCCCGGACCGTCACCAAGTCCCGAGCCGCCAAATCGCCGAGCGTAAACAGCGATGCATCCAGCGCTTCGGCAACCACATTTCGGACAATGTCGCGATCAGTAATGATCCCGACCGGAACCCTCCTTCCGCCGATGTCTTCCACCACCACCAGATTGCCTACGTGGTGCTCAGTCATCAACCTCGCCGCCTCCCGGGCAGTCGTTTCCCTGCTTGCGACGATAACGTCGCGGATGCAAACATTACCTATTGCCATTCCATACCTCCTTCGATTAAATACCTACCCGACCGGCACTTTCTGACCTGTTTGAGGCTCAAGCACCATCAATCGATCCAGTTCGGCGCGCTCCAGTGTTTCTTTACGCATCAGCTCTTGAGAAATCCGCGCCAGCGGCTCCCGCTTTTTCAACAGAATACCCATGACCCGTCCGTAGTTGTCATCCAGAATGCGGCGCGATTCGCTATCGATCATCTCCGCGGTTCGTTCGCTGTAGTTGCGCTCTTCCATTTCAAACGGCAACTTCAAGAACGGAGACCCAGTCGGCCGCCCATAAGTCATCTTTCCGAGTGGATCGCTCATTCCAAACCGAGTGACCATCTGCCGCACCAAGGCGGAAGCGCGCTCCAGATCGTCTGCGGCTCCGGTCGCCTCGCTCAGCTTGCCGGAGCGAAGTTCAGCGAGGAAGTCGCTGTATCGCAAAGGTTTGGGCGCTTCGACCGGAAACAGCTTGAGAACGAAGTGGAAGACCAGCAACAGCAATATGATGTTCACGATTGTAAACATCCAACGGCATTGTTGTTGGCATTCCATCTGCGGCTTTCATTGCATGCGATCGACCATTCTAGTCGCGAGGAAGTGGGCTCTTAGGTGCAATAGGATTCTGCAGCGATCATCCCGTCTGAGGTAAATGTATATGCGCAGCCTATATCTGACAGCAGCAGTTTTCGCGACCGGCGGCATGCTCTTGCTGGCTCGGGAAGACGTTCCATCGCCGGCGGCCCCGGTCCAGACGATCGTCACCGTAGAGGCACGCCACGGCAAAGGGGTTCCCGTTCTGAAACAGGGGGACGTCATGGTGTTTACGAAGAACGAGCGTCTTCGCGTTACGGACTTGGAGGCGCACCCGGCGCTCGAACTGTTCATCCTGATCGACGACGCCTCTGGCATGAGCCTGGGTCAACAGTTGCAGGACATGCGCCAATTCATCGAAACGCAGCCAGCCGCAACATCCATCGGAATCGGTTACATGCGGAACGCCATGGTCGAGGTTTTCCAAGACCTGACAGCCGATCATCCCAAGGCCGCGAAAGCTCTGCGCCTGCCGCTCGGTTATCCCGGCGTGATGCCCAGTCCATTCTTGGCCCTGAGCGATCTGATCAAACGGTGGCCGGCCAGTGCGGCGCGTCACGAAGTTCTGCTGGTGAGTAGCGGCATCGATCCGCTGGGTGGGGGGCTGAGCAACCCTTATTTGGATGCCGCCATTGAGCATGCTCAGCGCGCTGGAGTCGTCGTATACGCGATGTACGCACCGGCGGCCGGCCACGGAGCTCACAGCTTTTGGCGAATGAACTGGGGCCAGAACCACCTCGCGCAGATCGCGGAAGAGACCGGCGGAGAGTGCTATATGCTTGGGTTCGGACCACTGATTTCCTTCTCGCCATATCTCGCGGAATTGTCCGAACACCTAACTCATCAATATGTGGCGACCTTCCTCATCAAGCCAGGAAACAAGGCCGATTTCCAATCGGTCCGGTTCACTACGGAAGTACCAAATGCGGAGATCGTGGCGGCCGGAAGGGTCTACGTTCCGGTTGCCCACTAATCACCGGCCAGGACGGCGCGCTTTCGATTTGCTCGATGATCCAGCCACCCCTTTAGCTTGACCCACGGCCACGTATTGATGACCGAGCGCGCTTCAATCCAGCCGCGGCGCGCCTGAAACACTCCGTACCGGATCTGGTCGAGCTGCGCGATGCTGTGGGCATCTGAGCCAATCGCGAGTAGAACGCCTGCATCCTGCGCAGCCTTCGCCATCGTATCGTTCAAATCTAGACGGTACATTGAGCCGTTGATCTCAAGAGCTGCACCCGTCTTATGAGCGGATGTGAGGACACATTCGAAGTCCAATTCCAAAGGCTCCCGTTCGCCAATCAGCCGGCTGGTGGGGTGCCCCAGGATGTCGACATGCGGATTCGCGAGTGCGTCGATCACGCGGCCGGTGATTTCGTCCTTGTTGTGGCGAAAGAGCGAGTGAATCGACGCGACCACGATATCCAGCCGCGCGAGAGTCTCATCGGGATAGTCCAGCTTGCCGTTCGCCAGGATGTCGACTTCGGCTCCGATCAAGATGCGTGGCGACTGATCGCGCCGCTTTTTTCGCAGGCTTTCGACTTCTTCGATCTTCTGTTCCAGCCGATCCAGAGCCAGTCCGTGAGCAATCCGTTGCGACGGAGAATGATCGGTTAGCGCAATGTATTCGTACCCGAGTTCGCCAGCATGCCCGACCATTTCTTCGATGGTGGATTTGCCGTCCGAATAAGTGGTATGGGTGTGGAGGTCGCCCCGCAGATCGTTCAACTCAATGAGATTGGGCAACCGCCCTGCGAGCGCTGCCTCGATTTCACCGCGATCCTCGCGAATCTCAGGCGGCATAACCGGCATATTCATGAGCGCGTAAACCTCTGCTTCGTCTTTGCCGCCCACTCGCTTATTGCCACGATACACGCCGTACTCGTTGAACTTTAACCCTCGTTCACGAGCCAGCGTGCGCAGATGAATATTGTGCTGCTTAGAGCCGGTGAAATACTGCATGGCAGCGCCATAAGACTCTCGCGCAACGGCGCGAATGTCCACCTGGATTCCGCCCTCGACAATCACGGTCGCCTTCGTGTCCCCGATTCCAAGAACCTGTTTCACCAGCGGAAGTTTCACGGCTTGCTGAAGCGCGTGAGGGTTGTCCTTCGAGATGATCACGACGTCCACATCGCCGATGGTTTCCCGCCGCCGGCGAAGCGAACCAGCCACCTCGGCGCCCTCAATGAGTTTGATCTTACGCAGTTTGGCAAGCAGGTTTTCGGCGAGCGGCAGCGCGACACCAAGCAGCATTCGCTTCTGGCTCGTGACCCACAGATCGATACCGCGTTTGATATTGTCGATTTTCTTCTGGCCGAATCCTCTGAGTTTGACCACTGCCGCCTTGTCCAGGCAGGCATTCAAATCGGCAAGGCAACTAATACGGAACTTCTTGTGCAACAAGGCCAGCGTTTTCGGGCCAAGCCCCGGGACGCCCATTAGATCGATCAGACCGGGCGGAATTCCCTTACACTCTTGCTCGTAGCGCTTGACTTTCCGAGTGCGGGCGTACTCATCGATCATCTCGGATAAGTCGTGGCCAATGCCCGGGATCTCTTCGAGCCTTCCTTGCTTGGCAATCGAAGCCAAGTCCTCCTCCAGGTCCCGAATCGACACGGCCGCTCGCTCGTACGCCATGATTCGGAAACGGTCTTTGCCTTTGAAAGCCAGAACCCGGGCCATGCGCTCGAAGATGCGAGCGATCTCTTCGTTGAGCATGGAACTACGCTATCGATGGCACCAGTTCAGCGGATCGTATCTTGAACTTCTTATCCAGCACCGCGAGTTTCTCCATGATCCCCGTATATTCCAGCTCCGACATCGGCAGCATGGCTGTGCCGAAGAATCCTTGCCGGCGCATATCGATCGCTTTATCAGCAACATGCTCGCGAACCCTGTTCCAGAAGGGGTGTGCGAATCCATCGATCGGCTCGGTCAGCTTGCCATTGTGGACGCAGAATCCGGCGCAGCTAACGATGGGCGGTCCGTCGAAATAGCTGATCCCGGTGTTGAGCGCTACTGGCATCAAGGGCATCTGGTGCGATCCCCTCATACAACCCGCTACGAAGTGTCCAATCGCAAAAGGCGAGAGCACCTCGCCGGTGGCCGGAAAATCCTTCTGGACGCGCACGAGCATCACGGGATCGTCTTTGCCAGTGTACTTGCCGGCAATATTGTGGAGGCGCGAAGTTGCGACGGCGACAGACTGTTCGCCGCTCGCTCGGGACCAGACCGATTCCACTACATAGCGCTCCGGATCGCGCAGTAGCGCCGCGATGTCGTACAGATCTTCGGGAGCGTTCAATTCGATCACGCGATCACCCTCGATGTTGTTCACATCCATGATGACGAACCGGAACCCTCGAGACATCCCGGGTGACAGAATCAGCCCCGGAGTGTTCATCACATCTGCGAACGCCAAATAGAGCGGCAGATTGTACGCGCCAGGATCGGTCTTATCCGCCGCGAAGAACAGAAATGGTTCGTTCGGCCGTTCTTCGATTTCCATCTCGGCGACGGCCGGGCCCATCCCCTTCACGTTTCCGGAAAACGAATCCTTGAGAAGGTCCTGCCCGGCTCCATACAGACCCTCTTCGTGCGCTTCCTTCGTGCCGGCTAGAAACGCATCCCAGGCGAGCTTGTGAATCTTCTCGTCGCCTTCGCCCCGTCTGTGCGTCATCAGAATCGCAATGTCGTCGCCGGTGTGGCTGATGTAATGGTCCAGCAGCAGACCGGGCGCCCGGTCGCGGATATATGCCTCCACAGTTTCCTGCAGCCGCTTGGATGGGGCCACGTGGCCGCCGATTGAGCCAATGTCGGCTTTGATCACACTAAGCGTAAGTTTCATGACTGCACCTCGCAGAATGACTAGTGCAATCAATACTCCATGGCATTTCGCATGCAGTTTAGTTGTCGAGGGACAATATTATGCCAGCCAAGCAGTTCCAGTTTCGCGCGGAAGCGCGCCAGAGCATCTTGCGAGGCGCCGACGTTCTGGCAGACGCAGTGCGGGTCACCCTAGGGCCTAAGTCCAAGTGTGTGTTGATCGAGAAGAAGTTCGGCCGACCGATTGTCTGCGACGATGGCGTCACCATCGCCAAGGAAGTCGAGCTCAAGGATCCGGAAGAAAACCTCGGCGCGCAAATGATTCGAGAGGCGGCAGAGCGAACCGGAGAAGCGGTCGGCGATGGCACTACTACGTCCACCTTACTCGCGCACGCCATTCTGGCGGAAGGAGTTCGCAACGTCGCCGCAGGCGCGAGCGCGGTCGATTTGAAGCGCGGACTTACGCGCGGGCTGAAGGCGGCGGTGGACTCGCTTCGGGCCTTATCCCGCCCGGTTACCAGTAAGCGTGAAAAGGCGCAGGTTGCGGCGATTTCTGCGCACAATAACTCAGTCATCGGCGATATGGTGGCCGAAGCGGTCGAAAAGGTTGGAGCGGAAGGCGCCATCACGGTGGAAGAATCCAAGACCACCGAAACCGTGCTCGAGATTGTCGAGGGCATGCAGTTTGACCGCGGCTTTATCTCGCCCTACTTCGTGACGGACCCTGAAGCAATGGAGGCCGCCCTGGACGATCCGCTCATCCTGCTGCACGAAAAGAAGATCAGCAACGTAAAGGACCTGTTGCCGCTGCTCGAGCAAGTCGTTCGGGCCGGTAAACCATTGCTGATTATCTCGGAAGACGTCGAAGCGGAGGCGCTTGCCACGCTGGTTCTGAACAAGATCCGCGGAACCTTCCCGTGCGCCGCTGTAAAGGCTCCGGGGTTTGGCGACCGGCGCAAAGCGATGCTGCAGGATATCGCCATTCTGACCGGCGGTCAGCTCATCGCCGAAGAGCTGGGCATCAAGCTCGAAAACGTCACCATGGAGCAGCTCGGCAAAGCCAAGCGCGTGGTGATGGACAAAGATACGACGACCATTGTCGGCGGGGCTGGAGAGAAATCTGCGATCGATGGCCGTTGCCGCGAGCTGCGCAAGCAGATTGAGGAGACTAGCTCCGACTACGACAAGGAAAAGCTGCAGGAGCGGCTGGGGAAGTTGACCGGCGGAGTTGCCGTCATTCGTGTTGGCGCGCCGTCGGAATCCGAGGCCAAGAAGCTGAAGGAAGCTTTCGAGGACGCCATCAGCGCCACGAAAGCGGCCATCGCCGAAGGAGTGCTGCCAGGGGCCGGATTGGCTTTACTGCGCGCGATCGATGCCGTAGATGCTGAGGAAGCCAAAGCGGAGGAGGACGAAAAGACAGGTTTGCGGATTCTCAAGCGAGCGCTCGAAGCACCCACGCGTCAAATCGCCGAAAACTCGGCGCTGGATGGCGGCGTGGTGGTGGATCGCATGCGATCTGGCAAGCAAAACTACGGCCTGGACGCTTCCACCTGTAAATACGTCGATTTGATCGAGGCCGGCATTATTGATGCCACCAAGGTCGTCCGGGTGGCGCTTGAAAATGCCGTTTCGGTTGCCAGCACGTTGCTGTTGACCGAAGCGACGCTCACCGAAGAACGCGAGAAGAAGCCGGAGCGTACCGCGGCGCCGGAATACTCAGAACCTTAAAAGGAGGACGCCATGTCTCTACGTACCGTCTTCATCAGCAGAATGCTCGGTCTTTACTGCCTGATCGCGTCGCTGATCATGTTCGCTCAAAAGTCAGCCATGGTGGAGATGGAAAACACGCTCGTTCATAGCCCAGCGATGTTGTTCATCGCCGGGATTATCACGCTGGTTGCAGGCCTCGCGATTGTCGTTGGGCATAATGTGTGGTCGGGCGGCGCGGCCCCCGTGACGGTTACACTGCTCGGCTGGATCTCGCTGATCAAAGGCGTACTCCTGTTGTCGCCGGGAACGACCAGCGGATTTTGGGACAGTTTGCACTACCAACAGCTCTATTACGTGTACGCCTCCATCTCATTCGTTCTGGGGGCCTATCTGACGTACGCTGGATTCAGGATACAACGTGTGAAACCGAATGTCGGCGTGCGACGCGCCGCTTAGTGCTAGCGTCTTGTTTCGAGGAGCGCCGTTCAGGCCGGAACTCGGATGCGGTGCGAAAGATCGCGGAGGAATGTGCGTCCTCGACGCGCTCCTTCCAGGATCTTTTCTCGTTCACCCATTCCTGCGAGTTCCAGGATGAACGTGCCCGTGAAATGCAGATCGTTGAGATGCGTTAGGAATGGCGCCCAATTGATTGTGCCGTCTCCCGGAGGAAGATGATCGTCGTAGTGGCGGTGGTTATCGCTGGCGTGCACCATCCAGAGATGGCCGGACAGCTTATGAACTACCGCTGGTAAGTCTTCTCCGAGGTGCGCGTGCCCGGTGTCCAGGCAAATCCCAACTTTGAACGTGTCAAGAGCGCCTAAGATCCACAAGAGGTCACGAATGCGGCCGGCGAACAAGTGCGGAAGCATGTTCTCCAACACGAGACCGATACCCAGGTGCCGGCAGTGAGCATACGTCTGGTTGAGAACGTCAACCGCATGTTGAAGGCGCCAAAACCGCTCGTGATCGGGTAGCTTCGAGTTTTCAGGCCCAGGATGAACGACGAAGTACCGGACTTTCAGAATCGCGGCCGCTTCTGCGGCCTTGAACAACTCGTTCCGCGCGAAATCGCGAGCCTGCCGATCCGGGGAAGTGATATCGATATGATCCGAAAACGGGGCGTGGAATGAATAGGCTTCCAGTCCGAGGCTGTCGATTAAGCCAGCCGCACGCTTGACTCGTTCGACGTCATGGTAGTCCAGGTGCGTGAGAGCCGAACAGATCTCGATGCGGCTAAATCCGGAATTGCGGATTTCTTCGAGACATTCGAAAATACTCATTTGCCAAAAACAGCCTGTCGAAAGGCCCATCGCCCAGTCGCTCATCTGTGGTTTCGCCTCCCAAGCAACATGTCGCGATACAGGATGAGGTTAGAGGAACATTCCGGGATCATACAGTAGCCTTTCTCCTGGTGGGAGACGCAGTTGAAGTCGATCAGTTTGTCGAGGCCGGTGGTAATCATCCCAGCAAACAACCGCGTATAGAAAATCGCCCGATTGCAGGGGTCGAGCCGCTCCCAAGTATCCCCCCAATTGCAATCCCGGGAATAACTGTCACAGATTCGTCGGGCCATGGCGGACGGACTCCAGCCGAGCGCCATCAGCACTCGCACCACGTGCTGAAACGCCGCCGGCTTGAGTAACCAGTCATTGGGGTGATCGAGAACGAATCGCACGCAAGGTAGCGCTAAATCGCCAGAGGATGTAACCTTTTGTTCAAGCTGACAATAGAACTGATTGTGAAATCTTGCGAGTTCAGACTGTTCGTAGTGGTCCAGCAGTTGGTCCATGGCTTCGGATTGATCGGGGATTTGTACTGAGACATGCTGTGCGATTTCAAGCACCGAACCGGGATCACGCATCGCGGCGATCGCTTGTGCCGGCGACATATCAGAGAGCGGGATCTCGAAGATCGGCAATAAGCGGCAGACTTCAGCTTCCCCGAACATCCATTCGAATTGCCTGGGTTTCAGGTAAGCGCTGAACGGAATACGGACATGCCGCGTGTGCAAAGAATCGCCGTACTCGGAAAGATCCAAAGAGATTATCTCGCGCCCATGGATCCCTGGCCCAACTTCGATCGCCGCGGGTTGGACTGGCAGAGTGCACGTTTGCATCGAGGCCTCCAGCACAAGATGTCCGACGAATTCCATGATGAGGCCAAGTCCGGAAAAGGCACACGCCAAATCAGGATCGACGCTCGATCCGTTCGGAGCGCAGGACTGCGCGTATCTAGACTTGAGGCTCGCCGGAACGCGGCCCAACCTGGCCAAGCGGCGGAATGCTCCAGATTCGCGGAGGACCGCCCATACCAGGTGGAAGCCTCGCCCGCTCACTAGTGTCAAAGGAGCGATGCCGGCTTTTCCGAGAATTTGTAGCGTTGCGTCGAGTACTGGCTGCTGCAATTGAAAAGCTCGCGCGGGATCTCGCCAGGGCGCGGCGGGGTAGTCAAAATTGTGGTATTCGAGATCGATATCTGCGATTAGAGACCGTGTATCCCAGAGCGAGCGGTCCACCTCCAGAGCGCCTTCCAGGTACTCAATCAGATCGGCGGGAGGTGATTGTACGAGATAGTCGCAATAGCCGTCCGTGCCAGCAATATACAGGGCGGTCGCATGTTTCAGATCCGCTCCGCCGAGGAACTCGTACATGCGTTTGCGGACGCCCGAGTCTTTGTAATATTGCCGGAGCAGGCCGGATAGCTCCGCGCTGCTCATTTGCGG
>Ga0209517_10003678_pt1 | contig 20614 bp, 14 predicted proteins | sample PeaSoiMetSII2010_FD_187695 | JGI IMG/M metagenome (GOLD analysis project Ga0209517, IMG submission 187695) | Peat soil microbial communities from Weissenstadt, Germany - SII-2010 (SPAdes) (version 2) | ecosystem: Environmental > Terrestrial > Soil > Wetlands > Peat | place: Germany...
CACGGTAACTGGAGGCACAGGAGCCTACGCCGGCGCCACAGGATCATTTACGATCACCTTTGGCGAAAATAGCGCGGGCGCGTCCACGTTCCAGGGGACCGGCACGCTTACAACCGCAGCCGCTGGCGCACCCGTCATCACCTCCGTGAAGACGGCTTTCGGCGCGCCAGTGGTCGGCTACAATACCTGGCTGCAGATCAACGGGACGAACCTCGCGCCGGCCGACACCTCCGCCGCTGGCGTCGTCTGGAGCACCGCGCCCTCCTTCGCGCAGAACATGATGCCGACCCAACTCGGCCCCATCACCGTGACGGTTGACGGACTACCGGGCTACATTTTCTTTTATTGCAGCGTCGCCACCGATACGGCCTGCGCCGCGGGTGACCAGATCAATGTCCTCGCCCCGCTGGATACTAACAACGTCCCGTATCCGGTGGAGGTGATCGTCACCAACAACGGGGTTTCGAGCACTCCGTTCGCGGTCCTGAACAACGGCCTGTCGCCGACCTTCCCCTTGTTCGACGCCACCGGGCACGTCGTGGCCCGGCACCTGAACTATGACCTGCTCGGTCCCGCGACTCTTTTTCCCGGATCCTCGACTCCCGCCACGCCCGGAGAGACGATCATTCTGGTCCTTTACGGCCTAGGACCGCCGGCCGGCAATGGTCCCACGGCGGGTTCAGCAACGCAGTCCGGCTCCCTGCCTGCGACACCGCAGTGCTGGATTTCGGGGCTCCCAGCGACCGTAGTGGGAGTCGCCCTGATCAGCCCCGGGCTCTACCAGTTAAACATCACGGTTCCCACTCAGGCAGCAGCCGGGGACAACCCGATCACTTGCAATTATCAGGGGTATCCGACATTCCCCGGCACGCTGATTGCGGTGCAGTAGCTCGGGAGGACAGGAACGAGAAGACTAATGACCGGCTCCTATTCGGGAGTACCCTGCGACTGCTTTGCTTCGCTCGGCGCGCTCACGATTCATGAGGGGCACGCGTGCTTGCATGATCGCTTCGCCTAGCTCCCGCGCGGGAGATACAGGCAACGGCGGCGCGGCGTTTGCTTTCTCGTTGTCTTCGAGCGCCAGCAGGCCATCGATCTCGCCCAGGTCGAATCAGGTCAGCGACAAGTCGAAGTCCGACTCCTGAACTTCCTGCAGCTCCAGCGCCAGGAGCACTTCGTCCCAGTCAGCCCACGTCACCGAGCGATTCACCATGAGCCGGAACGCTTTAACGTTCGCAGCGACGGCGAGGTCGTCGATACGGGCATCCTCGGCTGAAAGCTGCGCGCAAGCTCGGTATCACTGACATCCCCGTCATCCTTTGTAACGAATGGTCTTCGGCCCAGGCACCTCCATCGGCAGCTTTGAAGTCGCTAACGATAGTTCGTCTGGTCGAGTTTTGATAAATCCAGATTGTCTGGCAGGACTCCGATGGTTACGATTGCGAACGTAAACACGGTTGTGTCCGGATGTAAATGCCCACCAAAGGCTTTTTCCGGAGTCGCCATCGTCATGTGCGCGTGGATTTTCCCTCCGGTGATGTAGCCGTTCATGCTGATGATATCGGCGGGCGCAGCCGGATCCTTTTCGATCATGATTTTCGCTGGCAACGTCCGGTTACTCACCTGATGAACCTGGTAGTTCCGCACAGATCCGGCGCAGGAAAGAATCACGGCGTTGACGATGTGATTTTCCTTCACCATCTTTTCCATCCCACCGAGCAGGTCCGTGTCGTATTTAAATCGCCAGATCATCACCTTTTCGAACTGCGTTGGGATCGAGTAAACGTCCGGAACCCTATCGCTATTGGGCTTCGCCTCGCCGGAGCCTCCGGTTTCGACCCGAGTCTGCTGCGCCGCGGCCAGGGTTGCAAACATCGCGAAAACGAGCTTTGTCATGCAACGATCATACATCCCTCTAACCATTATTGAGTCGGCGACGACCCGCTCAGCCTGCCAGCCCGTGTCGTTCAAGACACAGAGATTTTGCGGCGTTTGCGGCTTCGGAGCGCGGGCCACTGCACTGCTGGCTGCGCTTCCATGCCAGGCACCTACGCGACGGCCTACGGAAACGCAGATTTTCTCGGCGCAGTTCCTTGCCTGATTTGCAAGAGCCCTGGGGGGAAACCCGGATACCCGGGGTACCACGGAGGTCATGAAATAGGAAATTCGGGTAAGGACGGGTAAATTTACATTTGCAGGCAGATCGGCGGGCGAAAGCGCGACCCAAACGCAGATTCAGCGCCGTAGTGTTATCATTATTCGCAATCGTATGGCGAAATCGAAACCAGAGCAAGAAGCGGCGCTGGCTGATCGCGATTTGTACTCAGGCTTGATCCGCCTGCATGTGCTATACCACGCCGTTGAAGGTCCGATCTTTGGTCTGGGAATGATCGAAGAACTGGCGCGTCATGGCTATCGCATCAGCGCGGGCAGCCTGTATCCCCTGCTCCAGGGACTGGAGAAAAAAGGCTATCTTCGCTCGACCGAGCGGCGCAACGGGAAATCCCTCCGCCGTGTGTACCGGGCGACTCCGGCGGGGCGGAAAGCATTGGCAGCGGCAAAAAGCAAAGTGCGGGAACTGTTTCACGAACTCATCGAGGGTGACTAGATCAAGTGCGGACAAAACGACAACCAACAGTGACATGCGGGATCAGACGAGTCTTGGCAGCCCTTTTGGCCGCAAACGCGCTGGCCGCCCAGCAGGCTACGCTACCGACCAGCCTGACTCTGGGTCAAGCCGTCGAAGCCGCGCTGAAAAACTATCCTTCGATCCGGGTGACACAGGAACAAATGAACGCTGCCGCTGCCGGGATTCGCCTGGCGCAGACCGCTTACCTGCCGCGCGTAGACGGTTTGGCGCAGGCGGATCGCGCCACCCGAAACACCTTTTATGGATTGCTGCTCCCGCAGGCCGTTATACCGGGTGTAGATGGGGTCAAGGCAAACAATCTCGGCTCGGTGTGGGACAGCGGCTTAGGTGTCCTCGTCTCGTGGCAGCCATTTGATTTCGGGTTGCGTGCCGCCAACGTCGCTACGGCGACAGCGGCCCAGAACCAGGCGCAAGCTGCTATCCAGCGTACGCGATACGATGTCTCCGTCGCCACAGCGGACGCTTTTCTGACGTTGATCGCCGCCCAACAGACGGCAGAGGCCGCGCGCGCGTCGGTTGACAGTTGGCAGGTCCTTCTAAAGAGCATTCACGCGCTGGTTGCCGCGCAACTGCGACCCGGTGCGGACGAATCGAGAGTGCAAGCCGAGCTGGCGGCAGCCCAGACGCAGCTCGCCCAGGCGGAGCAGGCCATAGAGGTGGCTCGCTCGACCCTGGCGCAGTTCGTTGGTATCAGCCCCTCCGAGGTGAGCGTAAGTCCCGGCAAGCTGGCCGATCAACTTCCACCCGACAGGCCCGAACCGCCTCTTGACACCGCCGCCAACCCTCTGGCTGTCGAACAGAGCGCCGCCATCGCACAGGCCCAATCTCAACTCAAGGCGACAGAGCGCGCGTATTATCCGCAGTTCCTTGTCCAGGGGCTCGCCTCCGCGCGCGGCACCGGATTGTTAACGGATGGGTCGCGATTGGGTGGTCTCAACGGCCTCGCGCCTACGACCCAAAACTATGCCGTCGGGCTCACCGTGAACTTCCCGTTCATGGACCGATTCGCGATCCACGAACAGGAAGCGATCCAAGCGGCCAATATTCGGGCTGGCCAGGCACAAAGTGCAGTGATTGCCGCTAACCTGCAAGCGCAGTTCAACGCGGCCCTTGCGACGCTGAATGGCGCGCGTCGCGTGGCCGCCACTACCCCGACACAGGTTTCCTCGGCACGGACAGCGATGCAACAGGCCACAGCGCGGTACCAGTCGGGTTTGTCTCCCATCGATGACGTTGCGCAAGCGCAACGGCTTCTTGTCCAGGCTCAGATCGAGGATGCCTTGGCGCGCCTGAACGTCTGGCGGGCGATGCTTCAGGTCTTTTCGGCTCGCGGAGACATACAACCGGTTGTGGCCGAGGTAGGTCAGTGATTCCGAGAGGTGCAATATGCGTTTTGTCTTAGCCGCCCTCAGCCGTCCGATCACTGTCGTCGTGGCATTGATGTCACTCGCGATCTTTGCGGTCATTGCTGTTCGGCGGATGCCGGTGGATATCTTCCCTAAAGTGGGCGACCCGGCCATTTACGTGGCTCAGCCTTACGGCGGCATGGACCCGGCGCAGATGGAGGGCTACCTTACCTACTATTACGAGTATCATTTCCTCTACATCACGGGAATCGATCGCGTCGAAAGCAAGAGCATTCAAGGCGCGGCGCTGATGAAGCTGATCTTTCACGAAGGCACCGATATGGCCTCGGCCATGGCGGAGACCGTAGGCTATGTGAACCGCGCGCGAGCGTTCATGCCTCCAGGGACGGTGCCCCCTTTCATCACCCGGTTTGACGCAGGCAGCGTAGCGGTCGGTCAACTGGTCTTCAGCAGCGCGACACGCTCGCAGGGCGAGTTGCAGGATTTGGCGCTCAACAGCGTGCGGCCCTTGTTCGCGACGCTGCCTGGCGTTTCCGCTCCGCCGCCCTTCGGCGGGAACCAGAGAACGATCGTGGTCACGCTCGATCCCGATAAGCTCCAGCAATACAAGATCTCGCCGCAGGAGGCGATCTCGGCCGTCAGCAAGGCCACATTGGTGATGCCCTCCGGCAATATGTGGACCGGCGAGATCAACCGTATTGCCAGGACGAACGCGGCGCTCGGAGGAAACCTTTCGGAGCTGTTGAGTACGCCTATCCGGCCCGTCTCCGGCACGACGGTTTACCTGCGAGATATCGGAACAATCGAGAACGGGACTGACATCATTACCGCTTACGCTCATGTCAACGGGAGGAGAACGGTGTACATCCCGGTGACCAAGCGCGCGGATGCCTCGACGCTTGCCGTCATCAACGCGGTGAAAACTGCGATACCGGATTTCAAGAAAGTCGTGCCGGACGATGTGGACGTAAGTCTGCAGTTTGATCAGTCGCCGTTCGTCACCAACTCTCTTCGGGGGCTGGTCACCGAGGGGCTGCTTGGCGCGGGGCTGACTGGCTTGATGGTGCTGATCTTCCTGCGCGACTGGCGCAGCGCCGTGATTGTCGTCATGAACATTCCGTTCGCCTTACTGAGCGCCGTGCTCCTTTTGTGGGCCGCGGGCCAGACGATTAACATAATGACGCTGGGCGGGCTGGCGCTTGCCGTCGGCGTTTTGGTGGATGAGGCAACGGTTGAGATCGAGAATATTCATACCCAGATGCTTCCGGGTATCTCGCGTGCGCGCGCCGTGGTGGAAGCATGCAGCCGAACCGCGATGGCCCGGTTGCTTTCGATGTTCTGCATTCTCGCCGTCTTCGTGCCTTCTTTCTTCATGGTCGGCGTGAGCCGACAGCTCTTCGTGCCGTTATCGCTGGCTGTTGCCTTCTCGATGATCGCTTCGTATTTGCTCTCCAGCAGCCTGGTGCCGGTATTCTCGACGTGGCTGATGCGCGAGGCGCATCGCGGCGAAGAGCATGAGGGGATTTTCGGGCATCTTCTGTCGTTCTATGAGCGGTACCTGCGCGTCGTGCTGCGGCTTCGCTGGCCCCTGGTGCTGGTTTACCTCGCGGGGGCCTTCGGGCTGCTGTATGTGCTGCTGCCGCGTATGGGTACAGAATTGTTTCCGGATGCCAATGCTCCGCTGCTGCGCGTGCGGCTGCGGGCTCCGGCCGGCACCAGGATCGAGGAGACCGAACGGATTGTCCTTCGCGCGCTCAACGTCATTCAACAGGGCGCCGGCAGGGACAACGTCCAAATCACCAGCGACTTCATGGGTGTCGTGCCCTCCAGCTATCCGGTGGACTTGATTCATCTGTTCACCAGCGGACCCCAGGAGGCGATCATCCAGGTGGCCGTGAAACCCGATACGCCGCGGGGCGAAGCCCTGCGGGAGCGCATCAGAGCGGGCCTGCGGCAGGAATTGCCCGAGTGCCAAGTCTCGTTTGAAGCCGCCGACATCGTCTCCCAGGTCATGAGCTTCGGCTCTCCAACGCCTATCGAGGTGGCGGTGCAGGGAGCCAGCCTCGCGAATGATTATGGATATGCCCAGAAAATTCAATCCCAACTGGCAAAACTGGATTTCGTCAGGGATCTGCAATTCGCGCAGGAGTACAACTATCCGACGCTGGACATCAACATCAATCGCGAACGGGCGGGCCAATTCGGGCTGACGATGGCGGATGTGGTAGGTTCGGTTGTTCCAGCGACGTCCTCCTCCCGGTTCACGCAGCCGAACTACTGGCGCGATCCTAATTCGGGTAATGCGTTCCAGATTCAAGTCGAGATGCCGCAGAATCGCATGCAAAGCGTCGAAAGCGTCGGTGAACTCCCGATCATGCTGGACGGCCACCGGGACACCGAACTGACCAACATTGCGCAGATGAAGCTGGGAACCATGCCGGGGCTGATTGAGCGTTTCAACGGCCAACATATAGTCAGCCTGACGGCGAACATTCACGAAATCACACTGGGAGAGGCCGCGCTGAAACTGAACCGGGCGCTGGCCGGAGCCGGGCCGCCGCCCAAGGGGGTCAAAGTTGTCATGAAGGGCGAGATCCCACCTCTGGAGCAGACCATTTCCGGTTTGCGGACTGGTCTGCTGCTGGCCGTCGTAGTGATTTTCCTGCTGCTTTCTGCGAATTTCCAGTCGATGCGGCTGGCGCTCGCGATCGTTCTTACGGTTCCCGCGGTGCTGTGCGGGGTTCTCCTCATGCTCCGGGTGACGAACACGACGTTGAACATTCAATCTTTCATGGGCGCCATTATGGCGATCGGCATTGCCGTCGCGAACTCGATTTTGCTGATCACGTTCGCGGAGCGCTTTCGCCACGACAACAGCCCCGTTATGGATGCGGCACGCGAGGGCGCCTCAAGCCGGCTCCGGGCGATCCTGATGACGGCGGCGGCGATGATTTTCGGCATGCTGCCGATGGCGATCGGATTTGGCGAGAGTGGCGCTCAGTCGGCGCCGCTGGGCCGCGCCGTCATTGGCGGCCTGCTCCTATCCACCTTCGCGACGTTGACGATCCTTCCCTCGATCTACGCCGTCCTGCAGCGGGGAGCATCCGTGACGTCTCCGTCGCTTAATCCGATGGATCCCGCGAGCCGATACTATGACGCACAATAGAACTTTCCTTTTCCCGATTTATATTCTCGGATTGCTCGCGCAACCTGGCCGGGCGCAAACCGGAGATCTGGCTCCGGTGGTGTCCAAACCCGTGTCGCGAACCGTCGAATTGCCGGGCGAGTTTCTGCCCTTCCTGAGCGTTTCGCTTCATGCCAAGGTTCCGAGCTATGTGGATCGCGTTCTGGTGGATCGCGGCAGTATCGTTAAGCAAGGTGATTTGCTCGTCGAAATGAGCGCGCCGGAGATGGCCGCGCAGATTGCCGAAGCTCAGTCGAAAGTGCAGGCGGCCGAAGCGGACCGCCTGCAAGTGGAGGCTCAGCTTGCGGCAGCGCAGAGCACGTACGATCGCACGAAGCAGGCTGCTGAAACGCCCGGCGCGATCGCGGGCAACGAGCTTATTCAGGCGGAAAAACAGGTTGACGCCGCCAAGGCGCTCCTGAATTCCCGTCTTCAAGCAAGCCGGGCGACGGAATCGGCCGTCCGGGCGCTCCAGGATTTGCAGGGCTATCTGAAAATCACGGCGCCTTTCGACGGCGTGGTGACGGACCGCCTGATCCATCCTGGCGCCCTGGTAGGTCCGGGGAACGATGTCGCGCTTCTGGTGATCCAGCAGGTAGCGCACCTTCGACTTGTGGTGCCGGTGCCGGAGGAGGATGTCAGCGGGATCATGAACGGAGCGAATGTTCCCTTCCAGGTCCCCGCCTGGCCGGAACGAACCTACTCTGGGGCAATCGCGCGCATTTCCCATGCCCTCGATCAAAAGACGCGCACTATGCCGATCGAACTGGACGTGATGAATCGCGATGGGTCTTTGGCCCCTGGTATGTATCCGACTGTGAAATGGCCAGTCCGCCGCGCGCGGCCCTCGCTTTTCGTGCCAAAGACGAGCGTGGTCACCACGACCGAACGGACGTTCGTAATACGGAATCAGAGTGGGCATGCGGAATGGGTCGACGTCAAGAAGGGCGTGACCGAGGGAGACCTCGTGGAAGTGATCGGGAATCTGAAGCCGGGCGATAGCGTGCTCCGCCGGGCGACGGATGAAATCCGGGACGGCATGCCGATCCAGCTTCTGGCAAATAAGGCGCCTTAATCCATATCTGCGTTCCCGCCCGGCTTTCAACGGAGCAGGATGTCTTGACTCTGTCAGGTTGCTATATATCGAATATCGATGACGAAATTCGATATAAAACGTTCGACAATAAAAACAGCGGATCATGACCGGCACAGGAACACTCGGCTGGCGACCACGGCTTTTCGGTACGCCCGCGCCGGGCTGGCGATCCTGGTCCGTCTCCTCGTCGGCCTCGTCGTGTTCTTGCCGGAGGGCATTCAGAAACTCGCCTTCCCAGAGATTCTCGGGGCAGGCCGCTTCGCGAATATCCCGATCTGATGCGGCCGTTTGTTGGTACCGTCGAGATGGCTGCGGCGTTCTCATCATTCTTGTCATGCTCACGAGACTTGCGGCCTGACCGCTAATCATTACAGTGACCGTGGCGATCGTCTCGACCAAGGTGCCGATCCTGCTCGGCCATGACTTCTGGACTTTTCCTTTGTCTAAGCTGCCGCGTTATGGCTTATGGCGCATTGATGCACGAGGCGCGCGCCGATTTCGACATGCTGCTGGGTGCGCTTTACCTCTTGATCGAAGGTGGCGGCGCCTGGTCGGTGGATGCCAGCGGATTTCAGGAACTGGAACTCGACTTCGTGGCGGACAATCCCGGGCTGACGCTCTTCCATTGTCACCAGCGGTTGCACATGGACTTCGGGTTCATGGCACTATTCAGCTAGGCGTAGGTAGCACCCGGACGCTTTGGCACGGGAAGATATTTTGTACCGATTTTGTACCGCCGACCTGCTTTTGACGACCTCCTCGATTTTTTAGAATCAATAAGTTGTGATACTTAAAAACTTTGTCATGTTCGTGGTTCGAATCCATGCCGGGGAGCCAGTCCTTCGAGTTACAACTTCCGCTGGATTTTGTTGACAGCATCGGACCGTTCAGGAATTCCCGCTGTATCCCAAACATTCGACATGTTTTGGCGAATCGCTACTCTCCGCTTCCGCACTGGCAAGCACCGACTCGGCCAACCAATTGGTGCCTCCAGGGCCTGTTCGCCCACAAAACTCTCCGTTCTCTCCAGTTGACAGGTCGCGTTTGTTGACAGGCGGGTCTTCGCCGGGGTCCCGGAAATCAATTACAACCTGTCCCCAAATAGGCCCTGCTACGATGGATAATCGATGCTCGACCTGTCGCCTGGCGATCCCATCATCAAGGCATATCTCAGCGACATCCAGCGGCTTAAGGACCAGCACATCTCGCATGAGCTGGGGATGAGGGGACCGTTCCAGACTCTTCTCGGCAAAGCCGCGCAGCGCCGCGGCTGGACGCTGGTCACGGAGCTTTCCACTTATTCCGGCGGGAAGCGCATCGTTCCAGATGGAACCGTTCGCGACGAATTCCGCCTGGCACGCGGCTGGTGGGAAGCCAAGGACACTTCAGACAAGCTTGCGGCGGAGATCCAGAAGAAGCTCAAGGCCGGATACCCAACCCGGAACACGATCTTCGAGGACACGCAGACGGCTGTTCTCTACCAGAACCGTAGCGAGGCGGGTGAGTTTCCTTTACGCGACCCTCCCCACATCGCCGACTTGCTGAACCGCTTCCTCTCCCATGACGAATCCGATTGGCGCGAGTTCCACCGCGCAATGGATGAATTCAAGAGCCGCATTCCGGATCTCGCCCAATCCCTCCGTGAGCACATCCAGGAGGCCCACCGGAAGAATCGTCCGTTCAGGGAAGCCTTCGCCGAATTCCTTACTCTCTGCCGCGCGTCGTTGAACCCCGAGCTCTCCCAAGAAAAGGTCGACGAGATGCTGATCCAGCATCTGCTGACCGAACGGCTAATGCGGAATCTGTTTCAGAACCCCGAGTTCACCCAACGCAACGTCATCGCCGCCCAGGTGGAGAAAGTGATCGACGCGCTCGCCTCAAGCAGCTTTTCCAGGGCGGAGTTCTTGAGAAAGCTCGATCCCTATTACAAGGCGATTGAGAAGGCCGGCGCGGATCTGAGCCATTTCACCGAGAAGCAGGATTTCCTGAACTCGGTCTATGAGCAGTTCTTCCAGCGTTTCTCTCCTGACGTCGCGGACACGCATGGCATCGTCTACACGCCGCGCGAGATCGTCGATTACATGTGCGCCTCCGTGGAGAGTGCGCTCAAGGAGGAGTTCGGATACAGTCTGGCGTCGCCGGAGGTTGTAATTCTCGACCCCTGCACCGGAACCGGGAATTTCATCGTGAATCTGATTGAGCGCATGCCGGGGAAGGCTCTGGCCGAAGCGTACAGCTGTCGGCTCTTCGCCAACGAGATCATGCTGCTGCCGTATTACGTCGCCAGCCTGAACATCGAGCACGCCTACTACGAACGCATGAAGCAGTACGAAGCGTTTGAAGGCCTGTGCTTCGTGGACACGCTTGACATGGCGGATGCGCGGCAGATCGGCCTGTTTACTCCGGCCAACACGGAGCGCGTGGCGCGGGAGAAGAAGGCCGCAATCACTGTGATCATCGGCAATCCGCCGTACAACGTCGGGCAGAAGAGCGAGAACGACAACAACAGAAACCGGAAGTACAAGGAAATCGACGGACGGATTCGCGACACTTACGCAAAGGATTCGAAGGCGACCAATAAGAACTCGCTATCCGATATGTACGTCAAGTTCTTCCGCTGGGCGACGGACCGCCTAGGAGATCACGACGGAATCGTGTGCTTCGTCTCGAACAATGGCTTTCTTCATGGTATCGCGGCGGACGGATTTCGAAAACACCTAGGCCAGGACTTTCAACGCATCGATCATTTCGACCTGCGCGGAAATGCGCGAACCTCAGGGGAGCGGCGGCGCGAAGAGGGCGGCAACGTTTTCGACGACCAGATTCGGACGGGCATCGGAATCACCGTCGCGGTTCGGAAGAAAGGAGCGGAGCCAAGGATTCGCTATCACGTTGTGCCTCCCTTCGGGAGATCGGAAGAGAAGCGCAAGATCTTGGGCGACCTTGGCAGCAGCGCCAACGTCGACTGGCAAAGTTTAGTGCCAGACACAGAGCACACATGGCTCATTCCTGAGCACGCCGATGAATATCGCGGCTTCATGGCAATGTCGGACATCTTCGATCTCTACACATCCGGCGTCAAGACCAACCGCGACGATGTCGTTTACGACTGGAATCGTGAGCGGCTTTCCGCGCGCATGAAAAAGTTCATCGCGAATTACAACGCGGAAGTGCATCGCCACAAAGCGGACCCCGAAGCGGACTGGCCGGATCACATCAATTGGAGCCGCGACCTGAAGCAGGACGCGCAGCGCGGGCACTTAGCCAGCTTCGACGATGAAAAGATCCGCGAGGCCCTTTACCGTCCCTTCGCGAAGCGCTGGCTCTTCTTCGACAGAATCCTCAACGAGGAGATTTATCAGTGGACGAAGATCTCCGGCCGCGTAATCACGATGTCAGACATCGGTTGGCGCGCGCCGATCTTTAGCGCATTGATGACGGACACTATGGCCGATCTACATCTCTGCGCCGCCGTAGACGCGCATCAGTGCTTTCCCCTCTCCCACCTCAAAGACTCGGCCGTCGACCGATTCCGCCAACACTACTCCGACCAATCCATAACCAAAGAGGATGTCTTCCACTACATCTACGCCCTGCTCCATCACCCCGGCTATCGCGAACGCTACGCCGCGAATCTCAAGCGCGAACTCCCTAGAATCCCCTTCGCTCTGGACTTCGCCGCGTTCGCCGCCGCCGGACGCGAGCTCGCCCGCCTCCACGTCGGCTACGAATCGCTCGATCCGTGGCCGCTCGAATCCATCGAGACCAAAGGCGTCCCATACTCGGAGCGCGTCATCAAGATGAAGCTGAGCGCTGACAAGCAGTCAATCCAGATCAACGAGTCGCTGACGCTGTCGAGGATTCCGCCCCAGACGTTCGAATACCGGCTCGGCTCACGCTCCGCGCTCGAATGGATCGTTGACCAGTATCAGGTGAAGGGCGAATCAGACCCCAATCGTGAAGACGATCCCGGCTATATCGTGCGGCTGGTGGGCCAAGTCGTCCGCGTGAGCGTCGCCACCGTGGAGATCGTTAGGAGTCTTCCCCGCTACCAGTAACGCCATTCAGATGGCAGCTCCGCGACGGCGGCCTTACGCGCGGACTCGCGCGCCGGCTATTCGCGTGAATCGGTTAGCAGAAACTCATCATCGTGTTCGACAAGCGCAAGATCAAGGAGACTGTTGCCGTTATCTTCAGACCCGTCCGGTGCAGATTCAACGTCACGCAATTGGCGCTGTAGCGCTCTCGTTCGGACCTCGGCGTGATCAACCGTGTTACTTGCCTCCTGCAGCTTCCTCTTGACCTTCGCGAGCACATCTCCATATTTGTCAAACTGAGTCTTCACTGCACTCAAGGTTTCCCAAACTTCGCTCGATCTCTTTTGAATGGCCAACGTGCGGAATCCCATCCGTAGGCTGTTTAGAATTGCAGCAAAGGTGTTCGGGCCGGTCAGGATGACCCGGAAATCCCTTTGCAAGGATTCCGCGAGGCCCGGACGTCGCAACGCCTCGGCGTAGAGGCCCTCGGTTGCCAAAAAGAGTATTCCAAAATCAGTTGTCGCTGGCGGAAGCAAATACTTTTCGCTGATTGTTCGGGCACACAGCTTCAGCGTCGCCTCCAACCTCCGGGTCGCTGCTTCTACAGCCTCGGCATCGCCCTGCTCGGAAGCCTCAACCAAACGCTGGTAGTCCTCAACGGGGAATTTGGCGTCGACGGGCAGCCAGCATGCCCTTTCTGACTCCTGGCCGGGAAGTTTGATAGCGAATTCCACGCGCTCCTGGGTTCCGGTCGTGCTTACGTTCTTTTCATACTGGTCAGGCGTAAGAATTTGTTCTAGCAGATTTCCGAGTTGGACCTCTCCCCAGGTCCCACGCGTCTTAACATTGGTCAGGACGCGCTTCAGATCGCCGACGCCCGAGGCAAGGGTCTGCATTTCCCCCAGCCCTCTGTGAACCTGGTCCAGGCGTTCACTTACCAGCTTGAACGATTCCCCTAGCCGCGCCTCGAGCGTGCCTTGAAGCTTCTCATCCACCGTCTGGCGCATCTGCTCAAGTCGCTTCTCATTGTTGGCACTCATCGCCACGAGTCGGGTATCCACGGTGCCGCGAATCTCTTCGAGCTGTGTTTTTTGGGTAGCGGTCAGGGCCACCACGCTGTTGACCACCGAATCGCTTACAGCTTTGAGGGCGGCCGAGGTTTCCTCGCGCGACTGTTGAGCCGTGTGGCTCAGCGCGGTCTGTAGCTTCGTCAACTCCTGGCTGACCTGGGTCTGCAAGCGGCCGCCGGAATCGCCCAGACTGTTTCTCAACAGTTCTATCTGCTTGCTGGTTCCTGCACTGAACGCATCGAGGCGCTGTTCAACGCCCTGGCGGAATTGGTCGAGTCGCTGATCATTCCCAGACCCGACCGCAACCGTTTGCTGTAGAAGCGAATCCTTCAGGAGCGTGAAGGAACTGCCCATTTCTTGGCGTAGAGCTTGGGTCTGTCCGGCAAGTTCCTGCCGAAGGCGTGAAAATTCGTCCCCAAGGGTGGGCTCGGTTTGCTCCAGAATACGCTGAAGCAACTCGATTTGTACCTGGACCGGGGATAGATCCGGCGGCGCGGTGTTGCGGAGTCGCTTCCAGATTACCAACTGCGCCAGCGCAGTCGCCACGGTGACCATCACCAGAACGATCACGAGTCCTTCGGGCACGCCAATTACGGAAAACGGGTTCACAACGTCCACTTTCTTCCACGAGAATCAGACTTCTTATATACGTATAAGGATCTCGATCCCCACCGTCCTCTTTTTTACATCGGCTCAAGTGCCTCAAATCATTACGTCCAACGCCCGTGAAGTGGGGCTCGCCCGTCCTCCGTGAGCCAGCTGGCCACAAGGTGCTCTCGACGCAGGAGCCGGAATCGGGAGTAGCTTTCCATCGCCAGTGTGAAAATACTGGGTACTCATGGGCGTTCCTTAAGAACAACAAACAAGTGTTATGTTCGATTAGATCGCCCCCAGGGTGTCGGCGGAGTTGAGAGGACAGAGGGCGTCGATGAACCACACATATTTTCTTGATCCACAAGCCGCAGCACGAATCGAAGGGGCCCGCGAGGAAGCGGCCCGTTACCTGGTGACGATGCGTACTGAAGCGGGGCGATTGCTGCGAAGGGCGCACGTAGCGAATGAGGGCTATTTTGACTTTGATATCGGCGGCGTCCGCTACGCCGAACCACAGGCCCGTGCGCTGATTGCTGAGGGCCGGACTCGCTCGTTGATCCACTACCTCGACGCGATGGCCTATGAATATTTCTCCGCCATCGCGTCGGTTGAGGAGTTCGAGGCCAAGTTGCAAGAACTCGCGACAGAAGCGATGACCACCTTCGGGGGCGACTCCGAGTCCCTCAATAGCCGGAAGCGCGAATGGGGATCGAGAGCGCGAGGGCGGCTCGCGCTTCATAGCGCGATGGTCGAGCGAAGCCAGGCGACCTTCTGGCGCGACCTCGAAATGCAGTTCCGAGCTGTAAACTGGCCGGACCTCGCGGCCGTGCTTAAGAATGGGTGGTGGTCCATTGGCGGCCTACCAACTGATCGAGATCAACAAGAAGTCCTTGTCCGAAGGTTCGACGCGCTGGTCGGGCGAGCGCTCAGCGCATTGGGATTTTCTGATCCATCCTTGGCCTTTGCAGTCTGGGCGGATCACCTTCAGAAGAAGAGCGCCCACTCCGTAGGCTCGTGCATCAACAACTTTTGCGCGGCGTCTGCCGAATTCTGCCTGGAATTGATTGCCGGCTTCGAGGAGCAGGTGAAACCGTCCGCCCCGACCGGTGGTGCCATCGGGCGCAATATCGACAGACTGAGGAAAGAATGTGGTTGGAGTTACAGCACAATGGCCCGGCGTACGGGGATCGACAAAACCTCGACAATCAATCACGTTAAGCACGAAAGGCGTCCACGTCCCGAAGCTTTGGCAACATACGCTCAAGCTTTTTCAAAGAAATTGGAACGCCTGGTCACCGTCGAGGAATTGGAAGCTTAGGCACGCAAACGCGACCGAAACGCCACCACATACGCGACCGTAGCGCCACCTCCATGAGCCCTTCGTAATTCGTCGTAAGAAATGGGCACCAAGCCTAAGGACGAATTACGTTATGCAAACGATATCAAGTAGCCACACTCAGCTTCTTAACGAATTTGCAGTCGCGGAGATTTTGGATGTCTCGGTTGCAACGATCCGACGCTGGCGACTCCTCCAGCGGGGACCGAGATTCGTGAAAATCGGCGCCGCAGTCCGCTATAAGCGTGAGGATGTGACGTCCTGGCTTGAATCGAGACCCACCGGCGGCGAGCAAGCGACGGGGTCGCGATGAATGCGCTCCGTATCGTTGCTCGCGGCGACCACCCTGACAAGGCGGCCCAGCCGTGAACGCTGTGCCGCGGGAGGGTGACAATCCCCACGAGATGTCCCTGATCAGGGCTGCTCTTTGGTATACCGAACATGGGTTCCCCGTTTTCCCGATCCATTGCCTGCGCAACGGAGTCTGTGCGTGCTCTAAGCGGGATTGCGCGCACCCTGGTAAGCATCCCAGAACAATCCACGGCTTTCTCGATGCCACGACAGATCCAAAGCGCGTCACCGAATGGTGGACCAAGTGGCCCGACGCAAATATCGCAATCGCCACGGGCGCCGCATCTGGACTGCTTGCCATTGATATCGACCCACGAAACGGCGGTGACGTCTCGTGGGAGGCCCTGACCTTCAAGTACGGTCGGCCGCCTGACACGGCTGAGCAACTATCTGGAGGCGGTGGTCGACATATTTTCTTCCGCGACGCCGGCGTTCCCGTTCCAAAGGAGCTGGCCCCGGGAATCGACGTAAAGTCATCGGGCGGTTACATCATCGTGGCGCCGTCGGTTCATCCGAGCGGCCGGAAATATGCGTGGGATGGTATCGCCGGCAGAGAAGCGCTGCTCAGCGTTGCTCCCGTGCCCGAATGGCTCCTTTCGCTTTTCGCCGGGACGCGCAGCGGCGCACATCGGTCCTCGGTTGCGGATAACGACAAGTGGCCCCAAGGTGAGCGTAACAATCGACTGACTTCGCTCGCCGGCTCCATGCGCCACCGCGGTATGTCGCAACAATCGATCGAGGCCGCACTGCTCGAAGAGAACCAGAGACGGTGCGAGCCGCCGCTGCTGGAGGCGGAGATCCGCCAAATCGCTCAGAGCATTGCGTCGTATCCACCCGGTGACGAGCGAGGATTGGCTGGGTCCTCGACGCCGTTTCGACTCATCGACGAAGGCGTGCTTTACATAGATCCAGATCCCGAAAAAGAGCCGCTCAAGATATGCGGAAGACTTCAAATCGTAGCGCTCACCCGCGACGCGAAAGGCAACGGATGGGGCCGGCTTCTTGAGTGGACCGACGCTGAAGGTCGAAAACACACCTGGGCTATACCGATGTCGTTACTGGCCGGCGATGGCAACGAGTATCGGGCCCAGCTGTTGGATGGTGGGCTGATTATCTCACCGGGTCGAAAGGTTCGCGATCTTCTCACAACCTACATTCAGACTGCGAGCACCAAGGCGAAGAGGCTATCCGTTTCCCGCGTCGGCTGGCAGGGCGACAGTTTTGTGCTGCCTGCCGAAACCATTGGCCCAGAGATTGCGGAGTCGATTATCTTTCAATCGCCATACGAAACAGAGTACCTTCTCGACGAGGTCGGCACGCTTGATGAATGGCGACAGAACGTGGGGCGATTTTGTTCTGGGAATTCGCGACTCGTCTTCGCCGCCTCTTGCGCATTTGCGGGACCGCTTCTTGCTCTAGCGGGTGCCGAGTCAGGGGGAGTGCACTTCGTTGGTGAAAGCTCTACTGGCAAGTCAACGACTTTGTATGTCGCGGGGTCGGTTCTGGGTGGTGGTGGACGGACTGGATTCGTCCAGTCTTGGCGAGCCACCATGAACGGGCTCGAGGCGGTCGCCGATACTCACAACGACCTCACATTGATCTTGGACGAGCTATCCCAGTTAGATCCGCGCGAAGCCGCGGATGTAGCCTATCTCCTCGCCAATGGTCGGGGTAAGTCGCGCATGTCGCGCGGCATCCTGCCTCGAAAGGTCTGCGGGTGGCGCTTGCTGTTCTTGAGCGCGGGTGAGATCACCCTTGCCGACCATGCGCAAACAGCGGGGCGGCGCGTCCGAGGTGGCGCCGAAGTCCGGTTGCTTAACATCGATGTCGATGCTGGCGCGGGTATGGGTATTTTCGAGAATATTCATTGCGCGGATTCACCGGATGTGTTCGCACAACAGATCAGACTGGCCGCCCTCCGCTTCTATGGAACACCGTTGCGAGCCTGGCTGCGTTGGCTGGTGAGCAACCGGGCGGCAATCGAGAGAGCTTTAAAGAGCTTTCAGTCGGACTTCCTCAAGCAGCATGTCCCCCAAAACGCCTCGGGCGAGGTATACAGAGCGGCGCAACGGTTCGCCGTAATAGCCGCCGCGGGCGAGTTAGCAACTGAAGCCGGCATTACGGGATGGCTTCCGGGCGATGGTACCAACGCGGCCGTGCGATGCCTTCAGGCATGGATCGCTCGCCGGGGAACAGCCGGGCCGGCGGAGACGGCGGCGATGATCAGCCAGGTTCGCCGTTTTCTCGAAGCGCACGGGTCCAGTCGCTTCCATGTCATCCGTCATCCTTCGAGCGCGGGACGGGACGACAACCCGGATGAGGCTCAGGTGGTCCGCGATCGGGCAGGCTTCCGCCGCCGTAACCCCGATAATGACGAAACCGAGTACCTCATTCTCCAGGAAACCTTCAAGACTGAAGTCTGTTCGGGTCATGATTACCGCCAGGTGCGAAAAGTCTTAAAGGAGCGCGGTCATCTTCTACGGGAAGACACGCACTGGACGGTGAAGCCACGCCAGTTGCCGGAAATGCCAAAAGGCGCGCGGATTTACTGCATCAGAGAGACGATTCTCGGGGAATTGGAATGACGCCCCTTGTCGACTCCAATCTGCTTTTCGCCGGGAACATCGGGAACAATGGGGACGCCCTGTATTATCGAGGGCGAACACAGTCCCCATTGGTCCAGCGCCGGTCGGGGACATGGGGGACAACGGCAATTCGATCCTTTCTGCGTCCCCAGGTCCCCGTTCCTCAAGTTCCCTGTGGGGACGCAGCAAATCCTTGTGAATGTCGGCCTGTCCCCGCCCTCCCCCTTGTCCCCGATATCGGAGAGAGGTTGGCGCAGTGAGAGGATTTCTTGAACGTTGGACGACGGATGGAGTTGCCTCGGAGGCAGATGCTGGAACGTTGGCTGAGCCAAGCGACCGAGACTCTCAATCTCTCACATCCCCCGCAGAGGTTCATCGCGGGCCATCCCGTGCGACGCCCTCGCCACCGGTTCCGTCAGAGGGAAAAAGCATGGATGTATCCTCCCGACGGGGGACTCGGGGAGAACTGCTTCGACACCGCAATGACTCGGCCGCGTCAGATGCGCGTGAGGAGATCGCGGGCCTGCTGGCGACCGCATACCGGCGTTACGCCGCGATTCAACGGGCAGGGTCCGATCAGCGAAAAGACTCGGGCGATGGCGAACTTGCAAATTCCCGCAGGTCGAGCGTTCATGGTGTCGTTACATGAGCGTCAAACTTCAAATTGTGCGTCGCCCGTCCGCGGGTCCATTGCATCTCGACCGTCTCGCACGGATGCGAACGGATGAGCTTCAGCGGCTCCATCGGGCGATGTTCGGCGGCGACATCCCGTCTGGAAACTCAGAGTTGGCGCGGAGGCGAATTGCCTGGCATGTTCAGGCGGAATGCGAGGGCGGGCTGCCGGAGTCGGCGAGACAGCACGCGCTTGCGCTCGCGAGAGAATCCGGTGCTCGGATTGGCGCGGGGATGGAGCAGTCGCGCCGGCGGGATCGTCTCCAGCACTCGACAGTCACCGGGCTTGTGTCGGACCACGACCCGCGTGTGCCGATGCCGGGTAGCGTGATAGTGAAGGAGTATCGCGGTCGGACGATTCTTATTCGCGTCCTCGCAGCCGGTTTTGAATGGGAGGGGCGTCGTTTCGCTTCGCTCAGCGCAGTCGCCAAGGATATCACCGGCACAAAGTGGAACGGGCTCGCGTTCTTCGGACTCGCAAAACCGAGGGCAAATGGCCGCTGAAGCCAAACGCTTCCGCGTCGTCCCGGCCGCATCGCCGGCCCACGTCCGGTGCGCCATCTATACCCGCAAGTCTACCGAGGAAGGACTCGATCAGGATTTCAACAGCCTGGACGCGCAGCGGGAGTCAGCCGAGGCATATATCCAGAGCCAGAAGCACGAGGGATGGGTCGCGTTGCCGGAACGATACGACGATGGAGGCTTCAGCGGGGCGAACATGGAGCGTCCGGCGTTGAAGCGGCTTCTTGCCGATATCGAATCCGGAAAGTTGGACAGCATCGTCGTTTACAAGTACGACCGGCTCTCGCGCTCCCTGTCGGACTTCATGAAACTCCTGGAGGTCCTGGACAGGCAGCACGTCACGTTTGTCGCCGTGACGCAGCCGTTCGACACCCGGACATCGGCGGGACGGTTCATGGTCCACATGCTCCTCAACTTTGCGCAGTTTGAGCGCGAGATGATTGCCGAACGAACCCGCGACAAAATGCGCGCGGCGCGGCGAAGAGGAAGATGGATCGGCGGATTTCCGCCGTTCGGGTATGACGTCGCACCCAAAGGCGGCTCTCTGGTTGTGAATGCGGCGGAGGCTGACCGGATTCGCGAAATATTCCGGCTCTACCTGAACCTGGGCTCGCTTATGCCGGTTGTACAGGAACTGGATCGCCGCGGCTGGTACATGAAGAGATGGACCACGCGCGGCGGGCATGAACGTGGCGGGGCTCCCTTCAACAAGGGGACGCTCCACAACCTGCTCACCAACGCGATCTATACGGGCCACGTGAAGTTTGAAGGGAAACTCCACGACGGCGAGCACGAGCGAATCATTGACGACGAAACATTCAATCGAGTGCAGGATCAGCTCAACCGCAATGGCCGAGGAGGCAGCCGGACCGTTCGGAACAAAGGCGGCGCTCTACTGAAGGGCCTGGTGCGCTGCGGTTGCGGCGCCGCCATGACGCACACTTACGTTCAGAAAAAACAGACTCGGTATCGCTATTACGTGTGCATCATGGCTCATCAGCGGGGCTGGAACAAGTGCGAAACGAAATCGGTATCCGCGCCTGAGCTCGAAGGCGCGGTGATCGAGAACCTTAGCCGGTTCGCGCAACACCCCGCGATGCTCTCGGCCGTGTTCCGCCACCTTGAAGGAATGCGCGGCGAATCGAGCGAA
>Ga0209517_10003679_pt1 | contig 20612 bp, 20 predicted proteins | sample PeaSoiMetSII2010_FD_187695 | JGI IMG/M metagenome (GOLD analysis project Ga0209517, IMG submission 187695) | Peat soil microbial communities from Weissenstadt, Germany - SII-2010 (SPAdes) (version 2) | ecosystem: Environmental > Terrestrial > Soil > Wetlands > Peat | place: Germany...
AATCGGCCGGCGGCGAGGATCCATTCGATGACCTCGACGCAGCCGCCCCAGGTCCGGCCGGTTACTGACCGGGCCGGACCGTGCCAGCTCCACGGTTCGGTCGGCTCGCGTTCACCGAAGCAGTTCAGGGCGCGCGGGTCGCCCCAGTCGACTCCGACATCCTCCGACTCGCCCGGCTCCGTGATCTCGAGCGTCTCACCGGTGACGAGAGCAGCTCGCAGCGATCGCACGTGGACGTCGTCGATGCCGGGGCCGGGGCCTAGGTGCACCTGGGACGATCCGCCGTAGAAGCTGGCGATGCCGTTCGCCCACAGCCAGTGATGCAGGTTGGTGTTGTCGCTTGTCCCGAGGAAGGGCTTGGGGTCGCGCCCTGCGAGCCCGGCATCCAGGTGCGGGATGACGGTGATCTGGTCTTCCCCGCCGACTACCGCGAGGATGCCGCGGATCGCCGGATCAGCGAACGCAGCGTTGATGTCGGCGGCCCGTGCCAGCGGGGTCGCTCCTACTTCGCGCGTCGTCGGGAACTCGACCGGGATGAGGTCGGTCACTTCGGTGAGCCGCCGCATCGCCTGCTCGTGCACGGCAGGAAAGGCCCCTGCCGCTGCGAACGACGGCGCGAGAACGGCGATATGATCGCCCGGATGTGCCTTGGGAGGGTGGACGAGGTCGTGCGCCATGCCCGTCATCGAAACACATCGCCGGCACCGCGCACAGCGTATATTCCCCCGGCCGCGACCCTTGCCGCGTGGGAGCTGACGCACCCCGCACCTAACTTCGCTGCCTAACCGCCGCTCATCGCCACGAGCGCTCATCGCCGCCTTATTGGGCCGGTTCCGGTTCGCTGGCATGGCCATCTTTGCCGCTCCCGAACGGGAGTTCTGTCGCTGCCGGATTGGGCGTGGTTCGTCGCAGCCGCGACTCGCAGAGGTCGCTGTCGGGCACATTGGTGCGAGGGGTCTGGGCTATGCGGTTCCCGGCAGTCTGGGCGGCCAGCTCGTTGCTGGCCAACCGATCAGCGCTGCGGCGGCCACCGCGATCAGGTCGACATGTGCCTGGGGATGCAGCAGGCGGGTCAGCGCGGAGGACTCGGCGATGGTCATCCAAAGGGAGCCGGATCTGATCTGCCCGATGTCCGCTGCGGCGGGAGTGGCCGCATTGCCTGCTCGGCATGATCGACAAGGGCAGGGGTCGGCGGTGCCCACTGGCCTCTTGGCCTGTAACCACGGTTGCGTTACCCGCCGAAGGCGCTTACGGTGGCGGGATGGCTGGCTCGATGGAGTGGCTGCTGCTTGCCTACCGGATGCCGCGGGAGCCGTCCACGCCGCGGATCGCGGTGTGGCGGAAACTGGGCGGCCTCGGAGTGGCCAAGCTAGGTGACGGCCTGGTGGCCCTGCCTGCCGATGCCCGGTCCCAGGAGCGGCTGGAGTGGATCGCTGACGAAGTGACCGAGGCGGGCGGCGAGGCAACGTTGTGGAAAGCCACGCTGATGTCGGCGGCGGCGGAGCTCGCGCTGGCCCGGGCGATGGCGGCGGCGGTGGCGGCGGAGTACCGGGCGGTGACAGCTGCCGCCAGTGAGGCCATGGCGACCGGAAATGTCATGGCTCGGACCGTGGCGCCGCTGCGGAGGCAGCTGCGGCGGATCTCGCAGCGTGACTACTTCCCGCCGCCGGAGCGCGAGGAGGCACGCCGGGCTGTGGAGTCACTGATGGCTGAGGCAGTCGTGCGGTGAGGTGGGCGACGAGGGCCGGCTGCCATGTGGACAGGGCGGCGTGCGCGTGGCTGATCCGCCGGTTCACCGACCCGGACGCGGAGTTCGTGTTCGTCGACGACCCGGAGCAGGTCCCCGCCGACGCCACCCCGTTCGACATGCGCGGCGTCGAGCTGTCCCACCACGAGGGAGACTGCACATTCGAGACGATGCTCCGGGTGTTCGGGCTGGATGATCCGGTCCTGTGGGACATCGCCAGGATCGTGCACGAAGCGGACCTGGACGATGAGCGGTACGACGCACCGGAGGCGCCGGGTCTGGATGTGCTGTGCCGGGGACTATCGATGATCCTGGACGACCCCGCGATGCTGGCTCTCGCCGGCCGTATGTTCGACGGGCTGTATGAGTACCGCCGCCGGGCGCTGCTGCTGGGCCGCGAGCCGTCATGACAGCGCGGCTGGCGCCGGATGTCCGCCGGATCCTGGCCGCGCAGGCACTGCGGGCCTTCGGGTACGGCCTCGGCGCGGTGCTGCTGGGCGTCACGCTGCGTCAGCGGGGCTACTCGGCCGGCCTGGTGGGCCTGGTCCTGAGCGCGGTGGTAGCCGGCACGGTGGCGGCGTCGATGCTGCTGGCCCGGTACGCCGACCGGGCGGGGCGGCGCCGCTGTTACGTGGTGATGTACCTGCTGCTCGCGGTCGTGGGCGTGGTGTTCGCGTTCCCATCGCCGCTGTGGCTGCTGTTGCTAGCCAGCCTGACCGGGGCGCTGTCGACCGATGTGGTCGAGTCGGGACCGTTCACCTCGCTGGAGCAGCCGATGCTCGCCACAGGTCTTGCGGGCGGCAGGCAGATCGCCGGGTTCGGGCTGTACAACGCGGTGGCGACCGCTGCCGGGTCACTGGGGGCGCTGGCCGCCGGGCTGCCAGGCCTGCTGCACCGCTGGTGGCCGTCCTCGCCTTCTGATGAACGCTATTTCCTGGTGTTCGTGCCGGTGGCCCTGGCAGGCGCGCTGGTCGCAGCCCGGCTGTCCCTCGGGGTCGAGACGCCGGGATCGCCGGAGCCTGCGATGCCACGGCGCAGCCCGGTGAACCGTTCCCGGCCAATCATCTACCGGCTATGCGGCTTGTTCGCGGTGGACTCGCTCGCCGGCGGGTTCGTGATCCAGGCATTTGTCGCCTACTGGCTGTCGACCCGGTTCGGCGCGCCGGCCGGCGTCATCGGACTGGTGTTCTTCGCCTCCGGCCTGCTGCAAGCCGTGTCGTTCCTCGCCGCAGTCCGGCTGAGCGAGCGGTTCGGGCTGCTCCGCACGATGGTCTTCACCCATCTGCCGTCCAACCTGCTGCTGATCGCGGTGGCGTTCGCACCGTCGCTCGGGTGGGCTGCCGGGCTGTGGCTGGCCCGGGTGACGCTGTCGCAGATGGACGTCCCTGCCCGGCAGGCGTACGTGATGGCCCTGGTCGATCCGAGTGAGCAGACCGGGGCTGCGGCGTATACCAACACCGCCCGCTACATCATCCGCCCGCTCGGGCCGGTCGTGGCCGCAGTTAGCCAGTCGGTCGCCCTGGGACTGCCGTTCCTGCTCGCCGGGATCGTCAAATGCGGCTATGACATTGCCCTGTGGAGGTGGTTCCGGACGGTGCCGCTGCCCCGCTCCAGCGGCGCCGCCCGCGCCGCCAAGGTCCGGCCGGATCGTTCCTGTTCGCCGGTTCCATGATATGCAACCATGGTTACATTAATGATGGGCTGCTGACAGGGCCCTGGCCATGGCAGCAACCGGGACGGTGCCCGACCGCACACAGGCGGCGATGCGGGCGGTCATCCCGGCCGACTGCATCGGATGAGAGGATCTGCACTCGTGAAATGGGTTACCAGGGAGAACGCTAACGTTGACCGGATCGCCTGCCCGTGGCTGATCCGGCGGTTCATTGACCCCGATGCCGAGTTCCTGTTCGTGGCCCGGGACCAGGTGCTCGAGACGGCGGAGCGGGAGGGCGCTCATTCCTACGACGCCCCCGGTGCCGAGTACACCCACCGGGGCGGCAAGTGCTCCTTCGATGTGCTGGTGGAGGAGTACAAGCTCGACGCTGACCATGCGCTGGTGCGGATGGCCGGGGTCGTGCACGCCGCCGACGTGTCCGAGGACCGGGACAGCTCGCCCGAGGGTCCGGGCCTGTACGCGATCGCGCGCGGGTTCGCCCTCCTGCACGGCACCGACGATCACGGAAAGATCGCCCTCGAGACGCCGATGTACGACGCCCTGTACGCGTGGTGCCAGAAGGAAACCTCGGGATGATCAGCCGGCCCTTGAACAGGCGGCCGGCCGTGCCGGTGCGGGGACTGTAAGTGGGGCTGGCCCGTACCGGGTTCATCCCGGTCCCGCCAGCAGCCCGGCCCGGATTCGACCACGCCGACGTCTACCGGGACGGCGCTGGAACCGTCCGCTTGTATGTGGCGCACACCGGGGCGGACCGGGTGGACGTGATCGACTGCGCGGCTAGCAGCTTCCTGCGGTCGCTTCCCGATCACCCGGGAGTGGCCGGCATCCTGATCGACGCCGGGCAGGACCTGCTGTTTACCTCCGACCGCGACGCCGCCCGGGTCAGCGTGTACCGGTGTTCCGATGAGGAGCTACTCGCCGAGGTCGCGGTCGGCGCGCGCCCGAACGGCCTGGCCTGCGATCCGGCCAGGAGGCTGCTGTTCTCCTTCAACCTCGGCGAGCCGCCGGGAGAGAACCGCACGGCCTCGGTGATCGACCTCGACACCTTCCGCGTGGTGTCGGCCATCGCGCTGCCGTCGTCCTCGACCGCGACAGCGGAACCGTGCAGGCGACCGTCCCCCTGCCAGGAGCTCCGGACGTGGTCATGCACGATCCGGCCCTGGAGCATCTGTACGTCGCGATCGGCGAGCCCGGCGTCATCTGCGTCATCGACACCGGCGCGCTCCAGCTTGTGGAAACAATCCCGACCGAACCCGGAGCCCACACCATCGCGGTCGATACCGAGCGCCATACCGTCTACGCGCTCCTGCCCCGCAGCCGCGGAGCCGCCGTCCAGGCCGACCACTAGCCGGGCACAAGGCACGCCAGCCGTCTAGCACCTCGCAAACGGCGATCGTCGACTCGACACACGGCAATGGCAGTCGATACCGATCGCGACATCCGCCTATCGCCGAACAGACCGCCACACCCAGAACTGGCGGATCTGACGCCTCGCGCACGACCAGCCAAGCCCAGTGGCCACACGCGCATAGTCGATCTGCTCGCGATCTCAAGGTCAGGGATAATTTTCGGCGCTCCCATGTGCGGGTCGTGAAACGTTCTACGGCAGCCCTGCCGACTCGGTGCGCTTCGGTCGCTGGCGCAGCCTTGAGGGTATGGCGCCCAGATCTGCCAGTTCGGGGCGCCGAATGGGCTGGTCATGTCGTCGTGAATGACAGGCGCCGAATCTGGCTGTTCGGTGAATTTCCGGTGGCAGGCTGGCGGTTTGGGCCGGTCCTGCGCCCTGGGGCTTCAGATCGCTCCAGGCACCCTGGAAGCTGGTAATCGCAGACCATGTTTGCCCTAGCGGTGCAGGCTCTCGTGTCGCTGTGGCCGTTCTTCGGCGGCGTCGAGTGCCGGGGTGAGCGGTGCGAGCGAGGTCCGGAGCAGTTCGGGTAGCGATCCGGATGGCGCGACGAGTCCGCTTGCTGAGAGCGAGGCGGCGGGCCGCAGCCATCGTTCGAGGGCGACGCGTACCGCGGCGGCCACGCTGGCCGCGAGCAGAGCTTAGACCAGCGCCGCCCTGCCGAATCGGAATGCTCGCTGGTACGGACCAGGAACCAGTCCGGGCAGTCGGGGGATTAGCCGTTGAACCAAATCGAGGGTCTCGATACGCGCGGTCGCCGAACCCAGTCGCGGCGTTAGCGAGAGGCGCGCGAGGGTGTTCACGGGCGGCCGGGTATCACCTGCGGGGTCAGCTGGTCGATGTCATGGCGGGCGCGCAGCTCGGCGATCGCTGCATCAAGCGGGCCTGTCGTGCCGGCGACCAGCTCAGCGAGCTCTTTCTGGTAGTGCTCGTGGCCGGAGGGGGAAACCAGGAAGATCATGCGGGCCGGGCCGGGGCCCGGGTTGGCGAATGCGTGCGGGCAGCCGCGCGGGACATACATCATGCTCCCCGGCCCGCCGCGGGCCACCGTGGCCCCGGTGTGCGACTCCCAGCTCTGCCAGTTGCCCGGCGTCCGGACCCGCGGTTCGAAGGCGAGCAGGTCGAGCTGGCCCTCCAGAACATAGAACAGCTCTTCGGCGTTGCGGTGCAGGTGGGCGCCGACGTCAAATCCCGGCCCGATGTCCACGACCTCGAACATCGACCAGGCCGTCGAGTACTTGTCGCCCACCTTGAGCGTCATGGCGGGTGAGACCCGCTCGCCCTCGCCAGGGCCCATGACGAAGCCATCTGTCATGAACCGCATCCTCCCACCCCGGCGGCCAGCGTCAAGCCGCAGCGGCAACTCGGTGATCTTCAGCACCAAAGGGCCGGCGCAGGCCAGCCACGCGGTGAGCGTAAGCCGCCCAGCATTGCTGAACACCAGCCAATTCTGTGCACGCACCGCCCCCTTGGCGCGTGCCGTCATCGGCCGCCGGCCGTGCGACTACGTCCGGCACGGGCGCAGACGCCGGCAAGGGGCGCTCATCGGACTGACGCGCAGAGACCTGGCTTTCCCGGTTGCCCCGCTCTCAATCAAGGATCTAGTGTTCGCGTGTGCTCATCCGGCCAGCCACGCCCGCCGATGAGCCCGGCATCCGCGCGTTGTGCCGAGAGTCGCTGTCGCTCGACCCGGATGCGGCCGAGCTGACCGGGATTCTCCGGGCCTCGCACGACCGGCAGGTGGCGCTGGTCAGCGAGGAGTCCGGAAGGCTACGGGGATCGCCTGCGGCGCGCTACGGCGTGAGCCCGCAGGGGCCCGCGGGTACGTGCACCTGCTCGCGGTCGCGCCGTCGGCCCGCGGCGCTGGTGTCGGCGCGCGAGAAACAGCAGGGCGAGCGGGAGGATGACCGCGGCTGAGGCGGCTGCGGCGATCCATTTGAACACGGGCTGCTCCCTGAGTCACGCTCCGGGGAGAGCCACAATACGCTGTCCTCACCCGGTGCGCAGCCCATGCAAACGGCACCCACGAACACCCGGTAGATGCCAGAAACCGTCTCTGGTGACTTGTTGCCAGACGCCGAGACGACAGGTGGCCCGCGCTGCTAACCCGAGCCGTCGTACGCAGATCGGACTAGCAGCCACTACGCGCGGGCGCGGGACCTGTCCGGCCTCCAAGCAATGAATGGCCAGAACTCGTCAGGTGATAGCAACTGACCATCGGAGGGCGGGCCCTGGTGATGGCCCGCTGGTGATTGCCTGGCCGAGAGCTGGGATCTCGCTCCTGGCCAGGCTCGGGCTGGGCCGCCAGGTCTGGCTGCGGGGTCAGAAGGCGATCTTGAGCCAGGTGCGGCCAGCGTCGGTTGTCCGGAGCAGGAAGTTTCCCTTGACCATGTCAGAGGCGCTGAGTACCACCCAGCCGGTCCAGGGGCTGACGTAGGCCAGGGAGTTCCAGGGGACGGCCGTGCCCGGGGGTGGGAGTTGGCGATGCGGTGGCCGAGTGTGATGCAGAGCATGAACCCGGCGCAGCTGGCGAAGCGAACAGGAACCCGGGCAAGTGCACGGCGATGAGCGTGGAGACCCCGCCAGTGGCCAGTGCCAGGAGGTTTCTTGTCGTCCGCCACACACTTGCCGGGTTACCGGATGATGAGGACGCTGTCGCGGCGTGGGACCAGCTCCCCGATCACTGGCGCTCCCGGCAGCTCCCCGGCCACGAGCAGTCCGCCCGAGGTCTGCGCGTCCGCGAGCAGGAGCAGGTCTTCCTCGCTGACTGCGCCGGTGTCGGTGTGCGGGAGCACCCAGTCCAGGTTACGTCGGCTCCCACCAGGCATGTGCCCAGCCTGCGCCGCCGTCCGGGTGCCCTCGATGAGCGGCACCGCCGCATGGTCGACGATCGCGGTGACCTCGCTCGCCCTGGCGAGCTTGAACAGGTGACCGAGCAAGCCGAATCCGGTCACATCGGTCGCGCACCTGATCCCGGCGGCGAGCGCCAGCTGGCTGGCGCCGGCGTTGAGCGTCGTCATCACCTCGACCGCGGCCGCGCTGATCTCGCCGGTTGCCTTGTGCCAGGCGTTGAGCACGCCCGTGCCGATCGGCTTGGTCAAGCTGAGCGGGACGCCGGGCTGCCCGGTGTCGATCCGCAGCAGCGTGGCCGGGTCCGCGGTGCCGGTCACCGCCATGCCGTACTTCGGCTCGGGGTCGTCGATGCTGTGCCCGCCGGCGACATGGCAATGTGCCGCGTGGCCCACGTCCATGCCGCCGCGCAGCACTTCGGCGGCCAGTTCGGCCGGGAGCTTGTCGCGTGGCCAGCCGAGCAGGTTCAGCGCGACCAGCGGCTGTCCGCCCATGGCGTAGATGTCGGACAGGGCGTTGGTGGCGGCGATCAGGCCGAAGGTGTATGCGTCGTCCACGACGGGGGTGAAGAAGTCGGCGGTCACTACCACCGCCATGGCCGGGCTGATCCGCACCACGGCGCCGTCGTCACCGTGCTCCACGCCCACTATCAGGTCGGTGCCCGGGCCATCGGGCACGAGCCTGCCTATTGTTTCCTCCAGCTCGCCCGGCGGGATCTTGCAGGCGCAGCCGCCGCCACGCGCGTACTGGGTAAGGCGGAAAGCACCCGGATCGGCCACGCGGTCCAATGTAATGCCCGGCCCGAAACTCGCCGTTGGGCACGGGGGTGGGTGTGCTCCGCGGACTGGATGGCGGGCGTTGCGCGGGTGCGGGTAACGTCGGCTGCGGAGGCGTCGGGGTACCTGGTGGTCCCCCCGGTCTTCAAAACCGGTGGGCGGCGCTTCGCGTCGCCGGCGGGTTCGATTCCCGTCCGCCTCCGCGTGACTCGGCCCTGGGATGGCCGTCGGCCGCGGCGTAGGGTCGCGGTTGTGGATCCGCGCCGTCACGTGCCAAGAACGGACGTGGTGCTCGCCGACCCCCGCCTGGTCGCGGCGCGGGAGTCACTGGGCGTCGCGCTGGTCAAGGCGGCGGTCGCCCGCGCTCAGGAGCTGGCCCGCTCCGGGGCCATCAGCCCGGCGAGCGTCGCCGACACAGCGGCGGCCTCGCTTCCGCTGACCGCCGCCAGCCTGATGCCGGTGATCAACGCGACCGGCGTTCTCGTGCACACCAACCTCGGCCGCGCGCCGCTGTCGGCCGCCGCGCGTGACGCGGTGCAGGCCGCTGCCGGCTACACGGACGTGGAGTTCGACCTGGCATCGGGCAAGCGCGGCCGTCGCGGCGCAGCCGCGTTGGACGCCCTCGCCCGGGCGGTTCCGGCGGCCGGTGCGGTGCACGTAGTCAACAACAATGCCGCCGCGCTGGCCCTGGCGGCCACCGCACTGGCTGCTGGGCGGGAGATCGTCGTCAGCCGCGGCGAGCTGATCGAGATCGGCGACGGATTCCGGCTTCCTGATCTGCTGCAATCCACGGGTGCCAGAATCCGCGAGGTGGGTAGCACCAACCGGACCGCGCTCCATGACTACCGGCAGGCGATCTGTGCTGACACGGCATTCATCCTGAAGGTGCACCCATCGAATTACCTGATCGAGGGCTTCACGGCGTCGGTCAGCGTCGGCGAGCTGGCCGGGCTCGGGGTGCTGGTGGTCGGCGATATCGGTTCGGGCCTGCTCAGCCCGAGCCCGGTTCTCCCCGATGAGCCCGACGCCGACTCCTGGCTGCGGGCCGGCGCTGGGCTGGTCACCGCCAGCGGTGACAAGCTGCTCGGCGGGCCGCAGGCGGGCTTGGTGCTGGGTCGGCCGGAGACGGTCACCCGGCTGGCGCGCCATCCGCTGGCCCGTGCGCTGCGGGTGGACAAGCTGACCCTTGCCGCGCTCGAGGCGACCCTGGCCGGCCCGGCTGCGCCGGTCACCGAGGCGATGATGGCGGCCCTGGAATCGATCAGGGAGCGTGCCGAGGCCCAGGCCGGGCGGCTAGCCAGCGCGGGGGTCGACTGCCGGGCGGTACTGACCGACGCCGCGGTCGGCGGCGGTGGCGGCCCCGGCGTGAGGCTGCCGAGTGCTGCGCTGTCCCTTCCCGAGCAGCTGGCACCTGACCTGCGGTCGGGTGCGGCGGTGCGCCGCGGTGACGTGCCAGCGGTCGTCGGCCGGATCGAGGGCGGCCGGCTGCTGCTTGACCTGCGCGCCGTCGCGCCCGACGACGACGAGCGGCTCGCCGCGGCGGTGGTCGCGGCACGGGACAGCGCCCCATCGCCCGCGGTTCCGGCGCCCGCCGACGGCGTGGCCACCCCGGGCCGGGAGTAGCGCGTGCACGTCATCGCGACCGCCGGTCATGTGGATCACGGGAAGTCGATGCTGGTGCGCGCGCTCACCGGGATGGAGCCGGATCGCTGGGAAGCGGAGCAGCGCCGGGGCATGACCATCGACCTTGGCTTCGCGTGGATGACATTGCCGTCCGGTGAGCAGATCGCGTTCGTGGACGTGCCGGGGCACGAGCGGTTCATAACGAATATGCTCGCCGGCGCGGGCCCGGCGCCTGCTGTGATGTTCGTCGTGGCCGCCGATGAGGGCTGGATGCCCCAGTCTGCCGAACATCTCGCGGTGATCGACGCCCTCGGTGTCCGCGACGGGATCCTGGTGGTCACGCGGGCCGACCTGGCTGATCCGACGCCGGCGCTGCGGCAGGCCACCCTCAAGATCGCAAACACCAGTCTCGGCCGCGGCGGCCAGCCGATGGAAGCCGTCGCGGTCAGCGCACTCACCGGCCAGGGCCTCCCCGATCTGACCGCCGCACTCGGCAGGCTCGCGGCGCGGCTCCCCCAGCCTGACCCGCGTGACGGCGTCCGGCTGTGGTTGGACCGGGTGTTCGCCATCAAAGGCAGCGGGACCGTGGTCACCGGGACCTTGCAGGCCGGGACCGTGCACGCCGGGGACGAGCTGACGGCGACCCCCTCCATGCGCGCGGTGCGGGTCAGGGGCGTGCAGTCACTCGGCTCACCGGCCGCTCAGGTCAGCGGCGTCGCCCGGGTGGCGCTGAACCTGCGTGGGGTCAGCACCCGGGAGCTGGGCCGCGGCACGGCGCTCATTCACGCCAGCCAGTGGACGGTGGCCAGCGTGATCGACGTGCGGCTAATGCCGCACCGGCCGGCGGACCGGCAGCCGTCCGGCATCATGCGGCTGCCAGCCCAGCTCACGATGCACATCGGCGCGGCGCGCGCAGTGGCCCGGGTCCGGATGCTGGGCAGCCATGCCGCCAGGCTGAACCTGGACCACCCGCTGCCGCTGCACGTCGGCGACCGGGTGCTGCTCCGCGATCCCGGCGCGGCCGCCGACCACGCCCACGGTCGGCCGGTGTTCGGCGCGACCGTGCTCGACGTTTCGCCGCCGCGGCTGCGCGGCAACGGCGCCACAGCCGCCGCGGAGCGGGAGCTGGCATCGTGGCCCGAGCCGCCGACGGCGCCGGACCTGCTGCGTCGGCACCGGCTGCTGCGGGCCAGCACGGCGTCGGCGATGGGCCTGCGCGACCTGCCGCCGCCGGTCAGCGGGGAATGGCTGGCCGACCCGCTGCACTGGCAGCGGTTGCGTCAGCGCCTGGCCGCGGCGGTCGCCGCGCACGCGGAGCGCGATCCGCTTGCTCCCGGCCTTTCGGTCGATGCGGCCCGCGCCGAACTGGGCCTGCCCGACCGCGGCCTGGTCGAGGCACTCGCGGCCTGGCCCACGGGCGGCGGCGCTGACGAGCTGATCGTCGCGAGTGGCGGATACCTGCGCCTGGCCCACGGCAGCGGACGCGAGAAGCCCGATGATGCTGGCGGCGCCCCTGCGCCGGGGCAGCGCCCGGCCGGCGGCAGCACCGCTCAGGTCTCCCAGCCAGACCTTCCGCCTCGGGTGGCCGACGCGGTCCAGGCGGTGCTCACCGGCCTAGCGGACGCACCGTTCAGCGCACCTGACGCCGAGCGGCTGCGTGAGCTGGGGCTCGACGCGCGGGCGGCCGCGGCGGCGGAGCGCGCTGGCCTGCTGCTCCGCCTGCCCGGCAATGTGGTCCTGGCCGCCGACGCGGGCGGGCAGGCGGCGCGGATCCTGGCCGGCCTGCCGCAGCCGTTCACGGCGGCGGAGGCGAGGCAGGCGCTGGAGACGACGCGGCGGGTGGTGATTCCGCTGCTTGAATGGCTGGACCGGAAGGGAATCACCCGGCGGCTGCCCGACGATCGCCGGACCATGCGCGAGCCGCCGGGCTCACGGATGCTGAACGGAGGACGATGAGCACGCTGGACGACTGGACTGAGGCGCTGTGCGCCGAGCTCGGTCTTGACCCGGAGGACGCGAGCCAGAAGACGGTGCTCAACCTGGCCAGGGTCGTGGCCCACACGGTGGACCGGCCGGCCGCGCCGCTGACCGCATACTTCCTGGGCGTTGCGGTTGGCCGGGGGGAACCGCTGGCGGAAACGGCTGCGAAGCTCCAGCAGCTCGCCCGCGGGTGGTCGGCTGACCGCTAGCCGCCCGCGGCTCCCGGCCCGCTGCTGACCGGTCATCGGGGTGCACCGGGTATCAGCTGGACGTCGATGTGCTCGCCGCGCGCGAATTTTCCCTGCCCGATGGGAATCGGGCACCAGGCATGGGCGCGCATGAGCCGGCTGATCGCCCCGGCGCCTCGCCTATCCGGCGTGGCCAGGGCGGCGCAACCGGCATCCGGGCCGGCCGAGGGCTGAGCTCAGGGACACCGGGACCCAGTCTTCGACGTCGAAGCGATGAGGTCCAGTCGCAGGCCAGCTGGACCCGTTGCCATACGCAATCCGGCGACTGCCCGCCCTGGAGCGCGGCGAGCAGAGGGACGGCGAACAGCTCGAAGATCACCGCGGCAGCGAGCGGGTAACCGGGGACCCCGATCACGGGGACAGTTATGGTCGGCTCCCGAGCTTGCACCCGGCCCTGCCTGGCATAGCCGAGCAGCACCGGGTGGCCCGGCCGGACCGCGACGCCCCGGACAGCCAGACCGCCGGCCTGGGCGAGAATGGCGACCGTGTGATCGCTGCGCCCGGCGCTTGAGCCAGCGACGACCAGCACGATGTCGGCAGCGAGCGCGGCCCGCCGGACCTCGGCGGCAGCGGCCAGGTCGGCCGGGCGCAGCCGGTGGCCCGCCGGGATGAGCAGCTGGCCGGCCTGGAAGTCCTCGCCCGTGGCGCGCACGTGCGGTCCGCGTGGCGCTAGGCCCGTGATCAGGGCGCTGCCGTCGGCGCTGAGCTGGACGCGCTCGCGCTCCACCACTGTATCCATGCCTGCCGGTAGCGGATCACCGGTATCGACCCAGGTGAATGCGGAGGCGGCCAGCCGCCACCGGCCGGCATCGTCGGCGGGGCAGGGGGTAGAACCGGCGCTGACGGCGATGCCGTCCATCGCGGCGCAGGTGGTACGCTCGCCAGGCCTGCAGCTGCGTGACTGTCGGTCTCATTGGTGAGCAGAGCCAGCAGCGGTTGACGGATTAGTGCCTCCTCCGCGGCTGTCGGGTTGAGGCGGCCAGCGCCGTCATGCGGACGGTTCAGCGGACCAGTTCTGACTCACTGGGGTTACCGCTGCCCATCCGGCGGTCCGCCGCATCGACCCGGCAGGACCGGGTGACCAGCGTTCGGCGAACCCCGCATCAGCCGTCAGCGACGCGCGACGTCCGCGCTGCTGGCTGTACTCATGTCACGCGGCAGGCTCTCACCGGGCTCTGGCCCGCACGGATGAACTCAGGTCCGGACGAGCGCGGTCCGCGGCATGAGCGAGCATCGCGGTGGGCCTGGCGATCATGAATGGTCATGCAACCGGTCCCTCTGGCACGCGTCGACAGATGGAGCTGGAACAGCAGTTGCGCGCGCGAATAGCCGCCTTATGGACGGCGGTGGTTGGCGCAGCGGTGGGCAGCAGTCACGTCCAGATCCGGATAATCTCCGCGCCTACCCTCGTGCAGTGTGCCGCTTCGGCGTCGCGGATACTTGTGCAGCCATGGCAGGCTCTTCCCGTCGTCCGGGCGTGTCTGACCTCGCTGCGCGGAACCTTGGCAGGGTCGTATGCGGCGATGCCACGGGATAGCGAAGTATCCGTATTCTTGACCCGTTGTGCTGTATGTGGCGGGCGGAGCGGTGATGACTGGTGAGCCCGGCCTGGTTGGCCTGCTGCACCGCGCGGACTGGACGCGGCTGAGCATGTCGGCGCAGGTGAGCGACGGGTCGACGGTGCTGGTCGCGCCCGGCAGGCGCTACCGCCTGCAGGCCGGGGAGTACGTGACGGGATGCGACGGCGACCGCCCGTGGGAGCTGTACCGAGACGACGATGACGCGGACGGGTCGGTGCACTGGGTAAGCGGACCGGAGCCACCGCTGCGCAGGTTGCTGTGCCCGGCCTGGCTGCTGGAGAGCTCGCGGCTGGAGGTGCGGGAGCGGGTGCGCGCGTGCGGGCGCGACGCGCTGGATGTCGTGGTGACGAGACGGCCGAGCATCCGGGGCAAGACCGTGTCGGCTGGTCTGTGGTCCGGGCCGGTGGAGGCGATCGTGGATGCCGAGCTCGGCGTCTTGCTCCGCGTCGCCGAGATAGCCGACGGCGCGGAGCCGGATGTGACCGAGCTGGTCAGCGTCGACTTCGACCCGATCATCGACCTGGCGCAGTTCACGCCGCCGCCGGGAAGCCTGATCGCGGAAAGCTTCGGCGAGGTCTTCGGCGCGGGCGGCCCGATCTGGTGGGCCGCCAAGACCGCGGCCGGGCTTGCGGCTGGCGGACTTGGCGCGTGGATCAGGTACTCGCCGTTCCGCCATGGCCAGCCCGAGGCGGCCGGCGCCATGGGCGTCGAGCCGGCGATCCCGGGCGAGGACCCAGCGCCGGAGCTGTCGCCGCAGGGCCTGCCGTCCGGGCCGCCGGTTAGAGATGAGGTGCTGCACCTGCTGTATCAGGGCGGCCTCGGCGCGTTCTCGGCGACACTGCACCAGTGGATCGACGTCGGCGTCATGGCCTCGCAGGTTCCAGCAGCGGCGCGCCGAACCGGCTTCGGCGGTCTCGGCCTGCTCCTGAATGCGGTCAGCGAACAGCCCGCCGCCGCCCACCTGATCTCCGCCCTCCGCATCGCCGGGCCCGGCAGGTACCAGATCGACCACGGCTACCAGCCGCGGCGCGGCCCGAAGACGATCGCCTGCGACGGGCAGCGCCGCTGGCAGGTCTACGGCGACAAGGTCACGACCGGCCCCGCCGCGCCGCCGCCCGGCGACATAGGCGACCTCGCTGACCCGTCCTGGCTGCTGCAATGCCGGCTGTCCGGCGGCGCGCAGGTCATGGCCGGCGACCGCCCGGCTTACCGGATCAACGTCGCTCGCGGGCATGCGGACTGGTCATTCTCGCTGATGTTCCCCGCCGCGGTGGCGGTCGTCGACGCCGAGCTGGGAATCGTGCTGCGCCTGACCTCCTACATCGGCGCCAAGCCGGTACGGCGGTACGAACTCCAGGACATCACCACAAGCGCCGGCGGCTTCCGGGTCCACATACCGGCTGACCTGCCGACCGTCGAGGAAACCGGACCCTTCGACGACGTCAGGCAAGCCCGCCCCCCGCATCCGGCCAGCATCCCGCTGAACGTCGCCAGCCTCCTCGCACGGCAGGCTGCAGCCGAAGCCGCAAAGGCCACCAGGAACCTCCTGCGGCGCGTAGACACTCGCGAACCACACGACCACGTCTAACGACTTGCCGGCGACAACGGAAGAGGCCACAGACCCGGCCGCCAGGCCCGCAAGGCAACCGCCGCGCAGCTGAGCAGCCGCCGCGCTGACGCTCGCTGGCTTCCGGTTCTGACCGGGCTGGGACCGACGTGGTCGGCTACCTGCGAGAACGGCATCTCGTGCAGCACCGGACCGTCAAATGCCATGGCGGCAGAAACCGGATTCTCGCACCACGCCATCACGGCGGCGCTGCGCCGGCACGGACTGTCCTACGTGGGCCACGTTGCGAAGCGCCACGCTGCCAGCCAGGGAGCGGACGAGATCGCAGCCGCCCTCGGCTACTCGAGCGTCGCCGAGTACGCCGCCCAGCGCAGGACGCAGGGCTGGACCTGGAAGGCCATCTCGACCACGGCCCCTCGGGGAAGGCAGGAGGACATGAGAATGGCTAGGTTCCTCTTCATTCTACGCCACAGGTGTTGCTCTAGAGGGCTCTGACCTGCGCAGACAGTGGATCGCTCAGGGCGGTCGGCCTCCGGTCGGGGCGACGGATAGGGTGGCAGAACTCTGGCCGGGCAGGACTCGTGCTTCTGCTAGGTCGCGGCGCGCGGCTACATCTCCACGGCCGTTCCCATCAGATGGACGGGCGTAGGACATCCATTGTGGCGTCGCCTTCCTTGATCCATCGGAGGATGCGCTCGTGGTGCTCGGCAGCGCCTAGGTAGCTGGCGGCGCGGGCGGCGATGCCGCCCGTATACGCTCTTCCAGTTCCCGTACTCCCCGGGCAGGTCAAGCCAGGGGCACCGGTCCGGGTCCGGAACAAGTTCCCGTCGATTACGTCGCGGTGGTCGTTCCACCGGTGTCCCTGCCGCGGATGGGCGGGCAGCAGCGGCACCAGCTGGCTCCATTCTTCATCGGTCAGATCATGACGATTCAGGCCATCATCCACTCGAACGATCTACACCAGCCCGGCCCCAAGATCTACGCGTCACGCCCTAGATGGCATGCGCCGGCCTCCCCAATCCGGCGCGCACGGTGACCAATCCCGTAATCACCCGAGAAATGGGCTATAGCCAAAGCTCTCTCGCGACGTCATAATGAGGTGCAATCGCGCTTGGTAGTCCATAACCAATTCATGATGCCCAGGGGGAGCACCGCCTGGAGGTGACGTGAGGTCGGGCGACTGGGTGCTTGCGGCGGCCGCGGCGGCCGCTGCAGCCGTGCTCGTCAATGCCGGGGTCGCCAAGCTGGTCTCGCCTGGTCAGCTGCGGGGTGCTGCCGCCGAGGTGTCGCCGCTGGGAGGCCGGTTACTGACCGCTGCGCTCGTCCGCGGGCTCGGCATGGCCGAGATCGTGGCTGGCATGGGGCTGCTCATCTCCCAAGTCCGATTGCCCGCGGCCATCGCCGTGTCCGCGCTCGGCGCCTGCTTCTCGGCGCTCGGTGCCCTGGGCCTGGCGCGCGGCAGCAGCCTTCCCTGCGGTTGTTTCGGCGCGGTCGGCGCCCGCCCGCTGGGCTGGACCAATGTCTGGCTAGGCGCTGCGCTCGTCCTTGCTTGGCCGGTGATCGTGCTCGCGGGGCCGGTGCCAGCGCTCGGCTACTCGCAGGCCGCGGTGCTGCTCGCGTCGATCGCCGTGGTGCTGCTGTGCCTGTGGCTGAACAGGAGTCTGATCGCGGCGCTGCGCCGCGCGCCACGCGCGGAGACAGCCAGGAGTGGGGTGCGCTGATGCTCATCGTGCTTAGTTGCGCTGTGCTGGTGCTCGCGGCGGGCATGGTGGTGCTGTTCGCCATGTTCGGTGAGTTGTCCGCGCGGGTGGGCGAGTCGGGCATGGTCGAGCGGAGTACGGAGGTGCGACCGCTGGAGGGGGCGCGGCTCGGGCAGGTTCCTGACTCCTGGCCCCCGACGATCGGTGATCCGGGCACGGGGGAGTTCACCGTGCTGGTGCTCAGCAGCGTCTGCGCGTCGTGCGCGGACATCGCGGCGCAGCTCACGGAGAAGCCCGGGCACGCGGACTGGCAGACCATGGGCGTCGTGATCTCCACATCGCACCGCGACGTCGGCGAGAACTTCGTCACCCAGCATGGGCTTGGCGGGTTGCCGCATTACGTCGACGTTGGCGGCGAGTGGGTTTCCGGGGAGTTCGATGTGCGAATGAGCCCGAGCGCGCTGGTCTTCCGTGACGGCCGACTCGTGGGGGCTTACATATTCCACGACGTCGCGGCGCTGCGCGCGGCGGTGACAGGCACAATGGCGGCTGCCGACCAGGAGCCCGAGAAGGAGGAGGCATGGACGGAACGAAGAGGGTGACGGGCGGCAAGGGTGGCGTGCGGATTGGTCGGCGGCACTTCCTGGCCGGGGCCGGGGCGAGCGGGCTGGCCGCGGCGGGCGTGGTCTTCGGCTTCGCGAAGCCGGCGCTGGCGCTAGTCAATGCGGGTTGCTGCACGCTGTACTGCAACCCAAGCCACAACCTGAGTCAGTGCGAGACGGGAACCTATTACGTCTGGGAATGCACGGAAAGTAGCGGTTATCTTTACTGTAACTGCTGCGAGCACGGAAATCCCGGTTACCGTTGCAGCAAGACCCCGTGCCAGAACTGCAACAGCAGTAATTACTCGTCATATAGCTGCCAGTATCCGTAATATGGCCGCGCTGCGCGCGACAGCGGCACTGGCGTCGTCGGCCGCTCGGAGCCGGACAAGGGGTGGGTGGACGGAACGAACAACCTGACGGGCAAGGGCGGCTGTAACCGCGGCCAGACTCCGTGCCCGAACTGCAACAGCAGCAACTACTCGTCCTATGATGATCGCTGGTATTGATGGCAGTCTGGCTGGTGATCGCGGGGGTCGGCGCGATCTTGCAGTTGTTCAGCCCTTGAGCCCGCTCCATGGCCGGGGTCGCCGGACCTATGCTTCGCAATGACAGCCGTGGCGCTGGGGCGCGCTTGCTGGCTGGGCTGCTGGTAGGCGAGGTCGCTGCGGGCGTGCTGCTCGCGATCCCCGCGTTCCTGCTTGGCGAGGGGCTGCGCGCCGTGTTGCCGCAGTCGGCCAGGCTCTGGGCGCTGGCGGCGGTCTGCCTGCTGTTCGGGGCCGCCGATGTGATCAACCGCACGCCGCGGGTGCAGCGGCAGGTGCCCGAGATGCTGATCGGGCGGTTGCCCCCAGGAAAGCTGGGCGTGGCCTGGGGGTTTGATCTCGGGCTGCTGTTCACCACCCAGAAGGCCGTCTCCTTGATCTGGGTTGCCATCGCGGCTGCCGTCCTGCTCGACCCATCCGTGGCCGCGGGCATGCTCGTCGGGATCGCGGTGCTCGCTAGCATGACGGTGACCGTGCTCAGCATCTGGCGTCGGCCGGGCATCGACCGGCTGTCGCGGTGGTACCCTCGCCTGCGCCTAGCTAGGCACGGGTCGGGGGCGGTGCTCATTGGCCTCTTCCTACTGACGGCGGTGCAGGCATGGCGCGCATAGAGCCGGTCCTTGAGCTAACCCCAGAGGGCGGCCAGGTGGTGGTGACCAGGTTCGAATGTGGAAACCTGCCTGCGCTGATCGCCGTGCGGCTGCTGCACGCGCGGATGAAGCGCCATGTCCGGCGGGGGGCGAGCGGGTTCCTCGGCGTTAGGACGATCGTCTACTGGCGCGACCGGACGATGGTGACCGTCTCCTTGTGGCAGAGCCTGGAGAGCATCTACTCGCTAGGCAACGTTTCCCAGCACGTGTCGGCCACCAAGGTGCCAGCCTACCTTGGCGTGGAGACGACTTGCGGAATCTTCTACCTGGTTGGCGACTGGCGGCGAGTCATGTTCGGAGGCAGCGCCGTCACGCGCTCGCCGCTGCACCCGCTGACCCGTGACCCCGCCCCGTCGCCGTCAGCGGACATGCCCAGATGAGACGGCTCACGTCGTCGAAGGGTCATGGGCGGCGGCTACGCCCGGGTCGGCGTGGCCGCGCGAATCGATGATATCTGCGATCTCTTGACAGCGCTCGCGGTGGAAATAACGTGCGCAGTGGCCGAGGTGCCGCGTGGGTGGGGGGTTTGTCCCGTCCGGGAGCGGGGGCAGCGTTGCGGTCGGGGCGTATCACGCGGCTGCCCGGCCGGTGGTGGCGAGGCTGCCGGTGCGGCTGGCGCGGCGCCCGGACGTGCTGGCGGGCCGGGAGGGCCTGCTGGGCCGCCTGGACGCGTGCTGCCCGGGGCGGCGGGCCGCGGGTGGCGGTGCTGTGCGGGCTGGGCGGGGTGGGCAAGACCAGCGTGGCGGTGGAGTACGCGCACCGGCACCTGGCCGAGGTCGGTTGGCGTGGCAGGTCGCGGCGGAGGAGTCGGCGGTGCTGGCGGCGGGGCTGGCGGAGCTGGCCGCGCAGCTGGGTGACCGGGAGGTGCTCGATCCGCGTGATCCGGTCGCGTCGCTGCACGCGGTCCTGGCCGCCATGCCGGGGAGCTGGCTACTGGTGCTGGACAACGCGGCCGATGAGGCGTCTGTGCGCCGGTTCTTGTCCCCGGCCGGGGACGGCCGGGTCCTGGTCACCAGCCAGAGCCGGCACTGGCGGGCCGGGCAGGTCCCGGACGTTCCGGTCCTGGAGGAGCAGGTCGCGGCGGGGTTCCTGGTGAACCGGGCCGGCGGCGCCCGAGCCGGTCCCGGCCCGGATCGAGAAGACCATCGTTCCCTTTATGGAATTCAGGAAGCAGACTCTGCTGAGGCGTATGTTGCGGCTGCCATTCAGGGCGGCAGAAGGAGAGGTGCTGGTGCGGTTGTATTTGTCGTCGTTTCGTGTGGGCGACCATCCAGAGCAGCTTGCGGCTCTCGTCGGGGCCGGTAGCCGCCGCACGGTGGTGATCGCGAACGCGATGGACGATGCGCCGCAGGAAGCGCGCCGCAGTGGCGTCGGGCGTGAGCTGGTCGCGCTGACTGGGCTTGGATTCGATGCGGCAGAGCTGGATCTTCGCGACTATTTCGGCGATGAGCAGGGTCTTCGCCGTGATCTGGCCGGGATCGGCCTGGCCTGGCTGCGCGGGGGCAATGTGTTCATGCTCCGCTATGCGCTGCACCGCACGGATCATGACCGCGTGCCACCGTAGGTTGCGGGGGCGGCGGCGCAGAGGGAAGGAGGCTTGTCCGGTGATCAAGTACGTGTACGAGATTGATTACCCGTTTGGCGAGAAGCGCAAGTACCTGGAG
>Ga0209517_10003681_pt1 | contig 20607 bp, 16 predicted proteins | sample PeaSoiMetSII2010_FD_187695 | JGI IMG/M metagenome (GOLD analysis project Ga0209517, IMG submission 187695) | Peat soil microbial communities from Weissenstadt, Germany - SII-2010 (SPAdes) (version 2) | ecosystem: Environmental > Terrestrial > Soil > Wetlands > Peat | place: Germany...
GGGAGTTTCGTCGGTGATCCGCAATATCATGCAGGAAGTGGAAGCGGTCTCCCTCAAACTGGGCATGGAGTTGCCGGTTTCCATCGAGCAGCGAATGGCAGGCGCGGAAAAAGTCGGCGAGCACAAGACTTCAATGCTGCAAGATCTCGAAGCGGGCCGCTCCATGGAACTGGAAGCACTGGTGGGCGCGGTGGTGGAGTTGGGGGAGCGGGTAGGGCTTCCCATGACCTGCACCCGCACGGTGTACAACTGCACCAAGCTACTGTCCCAGTGTGCGGTTCAGCAGCCAAAGTGAACGCCGGCCAAGGGCCGCTCTCGCCCGCAGCCGCGTCCGCCGATTCGCCCACGGTCTAGTTTCTACCGCAGCGTGTTCTACCGCACCGTGACAAAGTAGTACGCGGTCATCGCCACGCCGACGGCGATCACGACGAGCCGCACCTTCCGGGGATCGGCTTTTTGCGCGTAGTGCGCGCCGAACCAGCCGCCTACGAGAGCACCCGCAATCATCACCACGCACTGCGGCCAAAGCACGGCACCCGCCAGAATGAAGGTCAGCACCGCCGCAGCATTAATCACGACCGCCAGCAATGTCCGGATCGCGCCCATGGCATGGATGTCACGCATCCCCAACGCCGCCAACATTCCCAGGATCATGAACCCGATCCCCGCCCCGAAATACCCGCCATAGATTGCGACCAGCAACTCCGCCATGGAAGTTACCGTGATCGCCTGCCACGACATCTTCCGCAAATCATCCACAGCGGCAGTCTTGCCGGCTATGGCGCGGATCGTGTTGCCGAAGGCGAACAGCAAGGTGCCGCCCAGCAGCAGCCAGGGGACAAGGCGTAAGAAGGTACGTTGGGGCGTCATGAGCAGCAGCAACGCGCCAACCAGTCCACCGACAACGCTGGTCAGCAGCAATGGGACCAACAAGCGTCGCGGCACATTCAGCCGTCTTAGGTACGCACCGGCGCTGGCTGCCAACCCAGGCCACAGCGCGACCGTGTTGGTCGCGTTGGCCTCCACCGCTGGCACACCGGTAGCCAACAACGCGGGGAACGAAAGAAAAGTGCCGCCGCCCGCCACCGCGTTTAGCGTCCCGGCAACGACCGCAGCGAAAAACAGGAAAATGGCCTGGCTTAAGTGCAAACATGAAATTTATCACGGCTGCGGAATGTGATCATTGTCACACCGACACGTGATTAATGTACTTGCGTCATTTGGGGCTCAGGGCTTTAATGATGGTCAGTCATCAGACCAATGCCAATCATGGGCACTGAATCACCGGCGAAACTCGGGTTCGAGGCGATTCCCAGAAATAAGGTCTACCAGGAGGTCGCCAAGCAACTGGAGCGGCACATTACGGAAGAGTTGAAACCCGGCGATCTGCTGCCCCCAGAGCGTCAGCTTGTGCAAATGCTTGGGGTCAGCCGCAGCTCGGTGCGCGATGCTATCCGCAGCCTGGAACTGAAGGGCCTGCTCGAGCCACGCCAGGGTATCGGCACGGTGGTTTGCAGTCCTGATGCTGCCCCAGGTCCCCTGGCTACCGCGCTTCTGGAGAAGCGGAAGATGATTGCGGAACTGCTGGACGTGCGCAATATGATCGAGCCGCCCTTGGCCGGGCGCGCCGCTCTGCACGTCTCTCGCGATGAGATCGCTGAGATGGAAGAGATTCTTGTACGCCAAGAGGCGAAGGTGCGCGGGGGCGAACTTGGAATCGACGAGGACTCCGAGTTTCACTACAACATCGCTCTGGCGTCCGACAACAGCGCGGTCTTGAAGATAGTGGACGTGCTGATGGATTTGTTGCGCGAGACCCGGGAACGCACGTTGCAGGTGGAAGGACGGCAAGAAAAGTCGCTCGCCGGTCACCACCGAATTCTTTCCGCTCTCAAGCGGGGCGATGCGGGAGCCGCCGAGGCTGCCATGCGCCGGCACCTGCATGAAGTCGAAAGCATAGTACTGAAGAAGCTGTAAAAGAAAAGAATGGAGGTTGAAAAATGGGCCAGCTATTTGCGGTTGAAGTCATCTACCGAGGGGTCTTCCAAAAGACCCTGGCCAAGAACATAACTCGCGGCATTGTTTTGGCCGCGCACAACGAAGGCAAACTGGGCATTTCCTTTGGCCGCTATGGAGATTCTCCGGAGCGCAATGGGATTCCAGCGAAGAGTTTCGCCATCGTCGCCAACGACGAGGAGACGCTCGAAGCGGGAATGGCGCAATACGAGCCGAAGCAGGTCGACGTGACCGTGGTTCTCGATGACACGCTCTGTAAGGGCGCGGAGTCGTGGGCGTGGTCTGGGCTACAACCCGTACACCATGCTCTGAAACCCGGACACACACTCATCGTAATTTCACTGGAGGACGCACCCGCGCTGCTGAAGAACATTCACCGCCGGAAAGAGCCTTACAAACTGGGAATCGTGAGAGGCGTTACCAGCTTCTCCGGCATGTGGGTTTATAAGGATGACCACACCGACGTCCGCATCCTGGGCGCCATCGCTAAGGCGCTGCCCAAGCTGATGAGCCTGGAGTCGGTGGAGAAATTCATCAACGAAAAACTCAAGAACTCCCTGAAAGTTACGACCGCCCGCAATGCCTTCGAGCGCTTTACTGCGATCGACGTGAAGGCGGGCGAGGGCAATCCCGAAGAGGTAGTCAAGGTCGGGCTGCCCCGCTGGGAGGATATGCGCTGCGGCGTATCCATCAAGGGCCAGGCGCAAGGCGGCCCGTTCGCCGATCCGGTGACCGGGGAAGTCGGGGGCTTCCGGCCAGTCCGCAACGAGCTGTTCACGAAGTACTCGACGCGCACGCAACGGCCGGTGGTGAACTTCGCCACCTGCACCAAGTGCACGCTGTGCTGGCTGAACTGTCCGGATGGCGCGTTCGATATCACGGCCGCGGGCACCTACGACACCAACTTCGAAGCCTGCTCCGGTTGCGGCATTTGCGAGGAGATTTGCCCGGTGAAGAACTGCATCACCATGGTGAATGAGGACGAGTTCCACGATAACAACAGCCAGTGGGCGGCGTTCGAGAAAGACAAGGGCGCATACCTGAAGTGGCTGGAGACCACAATTAAGAAAGCCGACCCGATCAAAAATCGGTCGCATGGTTTCCGTTATCGCGGTCAATATCAAGAACAGGTCCCCGAAGCCATGGAAATCGCTAACAAAGGCTAGTGGCCCGGCGGCAAGCCTGAAGACAAGGAGATTAAGATGGCAACACTGACAATACCGGTTGAAGAAAAAAAGAAAACCCACGAGCAGGAAGCCCTGATTACCGGCGCCGAAGCCATTGCGATTGCCTGCAAATTGGCCAACGTCGACGTAGTCACGGCTTACCCGATCCGGCCTTATGACACAGTGATGCAGTACATCAGCCAGTTGGTAGCCGACGGCGAAATGGACTGTGAGTACATCGTGGCGGAAGGCGAGCACTCCCAATTCGAAATCGTCAAACACGCCTCCGCTTGCGGAGCGCGTGTGTTCTGCGGTTCCAGCGGCGTCGGCTGGATGTATGCCATGGAATGTCTGACGGTAACTCCTGCCCTGCGCATCCCCATGGTTGCCATGGTGGGCAATCGGGCGCTCGACGATCCCGGCGCCTTCGGTGTGGAACACAACGATGCCCTGTCGGTACGCGATCTAGGTTGGATGTTGACCTGGGTCGATAGCGCGCAGGAAGCTTTGGACACCGCTTTGATCGCCTATCGGGTGGCGGAAGATCGCCGCATGTTCGTTCCTTTGGCGATTAGTTGCGATGGCGCGTTCCTCACCCACTCCCAAGCCCTGGTCAAGATCCCGGCACTGGAGCAGGTGAAAAAGTTCCTGCCTCCTTACAACCGCGGCGATCTGCTGCTCCACCCCGACAACGTCATTTCGGTGGCCCCACAGGCCAACGAGGACTGGGTGATGGAGATTCGACGGCAGAACTACGCAGTCACCGAGATCGCCTGCGATGTGATTCGCGAAGTCTATACCGATTTCGAGAAAACGTTTGGACGCAAGTACGGCAATCCGTTCTTCGAAGAGTATATGACCAAAGATGCGGACGTCGTGCTGCTGGGCATGGGAACGATGTCTACCCCGGTGAAAGTTGCGGTCCGGAAGATGCGCGAGGAAGGCAAGAAAGTCGGATTCGTGCGGCTGCGCTGGTTCCGGCCCTTTGCCGGTCCGGAAATTGCCAAGTGCCTGGAGCGATTCAAGGCCATTGGCGTAATCGACCGCGACTTCTCGTTCGGTTCGCCCGATCTTAGCGGCGTCGTGGCCACTGAAGTTCGCTCGGCCATGTACACCAGCGCGGCCACCCGGCCACCCGTACTGGATTTCATCTGCGGGCTGGGTGGACGTGAAGTGACAGTGCCGGACGTGGAGAAGATGACGGAGATCACCTTCGAAGCCGCCAAAGGTAAAGCGCAACCCCTGACGCAATGGATCGGGCTGCGGGGATAACGCGTTTCGACGCGTTCCGAGAGCCGGAAAGGATAACAAATATGAGCACTTTTGTAGACGAAAAACCGACGCAAAACCTGGAACCCTTCAAAGGAGTCAAGAAGGTTCCACAAGAGGAGTACTACACATCCGGCCACCGCACCTGCCAGGGCTGCGAGTCTGCGCAAATCATGAAATTGATGGCGAAGGCCGCGGGACCCAGGACGGTCGTTCTGGGTAGCACTGGCTGTATGTATGTGGCTAACACCTCTTACTACGCTACCCCGTGGGGCGTGCCCTGGATGCACACGCAACTGGGCAGTTCGGGCTCCAGCGCACTGGGAGCGGCCGCGGCATTCCGCGTCCAGATGCGCAAGGGCGTCATGAAGGATGAGCCCATCAACGTCATCGCCTTCTGCGGCGACGGCGGCGGTGCGGACATGGGCTTGGGCGCCATCTCGGCCACCATGTGCCATCCCGACTACAACCTGCTGATCCTGATGTACGATAACGAGTCGTATGCCAATACCGATATCCAGATTTCCGGGACATCGCCGTATGGCGTCAACACCTCGTTCAGCACGCCAGGAAAAGTGAAGCGCATCATGAATCACCGCTGGAAAAAGAACATGGCGCCGTTGATAATGGCTGGCCATCCCACAGTGAAGTATGTAGGAACCATCTCTACCTCCTACCCGCTGCAGGCGATGAACAACGTTCGCAAGGCGCTTTCGATCGGCGGCCCTACTTTCATTCACTGCCTCAACCCCTGCCCGAAAGGCTGGGACTTCGATCCCGTGCTTTCGTTCGAACTGGGCGAACTGGCCGTGAACACCGGCATTTGGCCTCTGTACGAGATCGAATGTGGCAAGCTGTCGCTCTACGGCAAGACCAAGGATATTGCGAACGGCAGATTCAAGCGTCTTCCGGTTCGCGATTACTTGCTCAAGCAGGGAAGGTTCGCGCACTTTATCGACGAAGACATCGAATACTTCCAGAGCAAGATCGACGAGATGTGGAATAAGTGGCTGGTGCCGGGAATCATTCCGCTCCAGAAAGAAATCGAAGCCGACAGCCCGCCCGCCCGATAAGGGCGGGGGCGTCCCACTTTGTGAGTATGCAAGAGGGCAGGCGGAAATACGCCTGCCTGAACAAGTTTATTTCCAAAGGTACGATCAGTAAGATGTAGAATGGCTGGCCGGTTCCTGCTGCGATTTTCGTGCATGGAAAGAGGTGTAGATAGACGACCCGCGTGAATAGATAGGTGGGTGGGAAAAAGCGAGCGGACTGGCAGGCGGCGACGGAACTAGCGATTCGTTAAGGAAGTCCATAAGTCTAACGACACACCAGGAGGTGTATCTATGGCTGCTCCTACGGCCGCAGTCGCTTCTAAGACCAGCGATCCCAACCGCTGGATAATTCTTTGTTTTAGCATTCTCAGTATGGTGGCGGTGGCGAACTTCCAGTACGGCTGGACTCTGTTCGTGCCGCCGCTCCAAAAGCACCTCAAGGCAGAGCAAGCCCTCATCCAGGTGACCTTCACCGTCTTCGTGCTCCTCGAGACTTGGCTCGTCCCCTTCGAGGGTTGGCTGGTGGACACGTTCGGCCCCCGGTTGCTCGTAATGCTGGCTGGCCTCTTGGCTGGGCTCGGCTGGGTCGGAAGCGGCAAGGCTGAATCGCTGACCGCTCTATATCTTTCCTACGCTGTGTCTGGGATAGGTGCCGGCATCGTATACGGCACTGCTGTGGGCATGGCTTTGAAGTGGTTTCCTGACCACCGCGGGCTGGCGGCAGGACTCACGGCTGCCGGCTTCGGCGCCGGATCAGCAGCTACCGTTGCGCCCATCGCCAACATGATCGCCTCGGCGGGTTATCAGGCAGCCTTCATCCGCTGGGGGATCATGCAGGGATTGACCGTGATCGTGGCGGCGTTCTTTCTCAAGGCGCCGCCGGTTGGCTGGATGCCCAAAACCTGGAGATTGAAGGGCAGCCCGGAAGTGAAGAAGCGCCAGACGCAGGTGGATTTCACCTCCGGTGAGATGGCGGCCACGCCCAACTTCTGGCTCATGTACGTGATGATGGCGATGGTCGCGACCGGGGGCTTGATGGCAGTGGCCCAGCTCAAGCCGATGGCGCTCGATTTCAAGGTCGATAAGATACCAGTCCATCTGCTGGGGCTCGTCATGCCGGCGCTGGTTTTTGCGCTCTCTGCCGACCGTTTGGTAAACGGACTTTGCCGCCCGTTCTGGGGGTGGGTCTCCGACCACATCGGCCGGGAGCAGACCATGACGATGGCGTTTGGTTTAGAGGCCATAGCCATCTACGTGCTCCTCAGGTTCGCCTATAACCCGCTGTTGTTCGTCATCTTCAGCGCGTTCACCTTCTTCGGCTGGGGCGAGATCTTCTCGCTGTTTCCGGCGCTTTGCGGAGACTTCTTCGGTCGCAAGCACGCCACCGAGAACTACGGCTTCCTCTACACGGCCAAGGGTACGGCCTCGATGTTCGTGCCGGTCGGGTCGGCGCTGGCGGCGGGCAAGGCTTTCGACTTCCGCGCCGACATCCTGCTCCTACTAGGTGGCGTCCTGGTGATATTTGCGGTATTCCTGGCTCCTACGGCGCTTCGCCTGAAGCTGAGTCGAAACGCGAAGGCCATAATACTAGCGGTGGCAGGAGTGTTGATTGCTTACGGGATCATCCTGACCGTGGTGCCCACGGTTTGGACTCCGTTCGCGGCTAAGTTCACCCTGCCGAACACGGGCTGGAGGGGCGTGTTCCGGGTCGCCATCTTCTTCGACGCGATCGCAGCCGTGCTCGCCTTCTTCGTCCTGCGCCGGATGAAGGCACCGGTCCTCGGTGAGGCAGGTGTCGCTCCGCAACTGACTCCGGCAAAGTCCCGCAGCGTGGCCTAACCCGGCCCCTCTTGCGGCACAACATGACAGGCTCCCTTTCCCGTGGGGAAGGGAGCCTTCTTAGCTTACGCATGGTTGCAGACCGACCGGTAGTCATTGGCTGGGAGCCCGCTCCGGAAAGAAATTGGCTGTGTTGACATGTCAACACAGCCAATTTGTTTTGTTCTACTCTCTCAGTCGGCCAATACAGCCGGTTTCGAGACCTCTGTTGCCAGCCACTCCGAGCGTTCTAATTCCTGCGCATCGATAACCGCGATCGCGGCCATGTTGACGATCTCTTCCACCTCTGCGCCTCGCGACAGCAAATGCACCGGCTTGCTCATCCCCATGAGAATGGGACCAATGGTTTCGGCGCCACCGATCTTGGCCAGCAACTTGTAAGCGATGTTGGCGGAATTGAGATCGGGGCAGATCAGCACGTTAGCGCCACCCTTGAGCGCGCTGAAAGGATACAGTTCCTCCAGCATCTCCGGGGAGACGGCAATGTCGGCCATTACCTCGCCATCCACCACGAGAGTCGGGTCCGCCTTGTGCAGGAGATCCACAGCTTTGCGAACTTTCTCGCAAAGCGGGTGTTTGGTGCTCCCGAAGCTGGAAAACGAGAGCATCGCGATCCGAGGTACGACGTCGAAACGGCGAGCCGTCTCGGCGGCGCAGAGGGCAATTTCCGCCAGATTTTCCGCCGTGGGATCGATGTTCACGGTGGTGTCAGCCATGAAGTAAATGTCGCCCTTGCGTGTGATCATGGCATAGCACCCCGCAACCGTGTGCAGCCCTTCGCGCATGCGCACGATCTGCAGCGCCGGGCGGATGGCATCGGGGTAGTTCTGCGCGACGCCGGAGACCAGCGAATCGGCATCCCCCATGCGCACCATCATGGACGCAAAAATGTTGCGGTCATTGATCCGCCTGTGGGCTTCGCTCAGCGTTATACCTCGACGCTGCCGCAGCCGGCAGAGTTCCTGAATGTAGGCTTCGCGGAGCGGAGACTCCGCTGGATTAATGACGCGCACGTCCTTCAGATCCAACCCCAAATCGAGTGACTTTGCCTGTATCACTGCGGCTCTGCCCAGCAGGATGGGAACAGCGATTTTCTCCTCTAGCAGGCTGTGACAAGCGCGCAGGATTTTCTCATTCTCTCCTTCCGGAAAGACCACAGATTTAGGCTTGGCTTGCGCTTTGCGAATCATTATCCGCGAGATCTCGTGGGCCTTCCCGCGACGACGCTCGAGTTGCTCCCGGTACTCATTGAGGTCGACCGGTTGCTGGGCTACGCCCGTGCGCATGGCAGCTTCGGCCACGGCGGAGGCCTCCCAGATCAAGACGCGTGGGTCGAACGGCTTGGGAATCAGGTAATCGGGACCGAACTTCATCCGCTCCACTCCATAGGCACGGCAGACCGAGTCGGGTACGTCCTCCTTGGCAAGTGCAGCCAAGGCTCGCGTCGCGGCCAGCTTCATCTCATCGTTGATGGCGGTAGCGTGCACATCGAGTGCCCCACGGAAAATGGAGGGGAAGCCGAGCACGTTATTCACCATGTTGGGATAATCCGAGCGGCCGGTGCACATGATGACGTCGGGGCGGCAGGCTGTGGCGTCTTCGTAAGTAATTTCCGGATCGGGATTCGCCATGGCGATGACAATTGGACGGGCCGCCATCGAGCGCACCATGTCTTGCGAGACCACGCCACCGACGGAGAGTCCGAGGAACATATCGGCGCCCGCCATAGCCTCGGCCAACGTACGCAGCTTGGTGTCTTGCGCGAAGCGCTCCTTGTAAGGATTCATGCCTGCCGTGCGGCCCTTGTAAACCACTCCCTTGGTGTCGCACAGAGTGATGTTCTCCCGCTTCATGCCCAGCCGAACGTAGTGCTCGGCAGTGGCAATGCTCGAGGCCCCGGCTCCGTTGATGACGAGAGTTATTTTGCCGATGTCCTTGCCCACCACTTCCAGAGCGTTCAACAACGCAGCTCCAGAAATAATGGCGGTGCCGTGCTGGTCGTCGTGGAAGACCGGAATCTTCATCGTCTTCTTCAAGGTCTCCTCGATGTAGAAGCACTCCGGAGCCTTGATGTCTTCGAGGTTGATACCGCCGAAGGTCGGCTCCAGGAGTTGGCATACCTTGATGACGTCGTCGGGATCGTGGCTGCCGACCTCGATATCAAATACATCTACGTCGGCGAAGCGTTTGAAGAGGACGGCCTTGCCCTCCATGACGGGCTTGCCGGCGAGGGGCCCGATGTCGCCCAGCCCGAGAACGGCGGTTCCATTGGTCACGACGGCGACCAAATTCCCGCGTCCCGTGTACTTGAAGGCGTCATGCGGATTCTTCTCAATCGCCAGGCATGGTACAGCGACGCCCGGCGTATAGGCCAGGCTCAGATCCCGTTGCGTCCGGCACGGTTTTGTGGGTGTGACCTCAATTTTTCCCGGGCGCGGCAAAGAATGGTAGTCGAGTGCTTGCTGTTTGGTGAATGCCATGATTTTCTCCTGGAAGTTCCATTTGGTCGGAGGCGCGTCCACGTGCAGCTCGCAAATGGCATTGCAGCGGGCGGGCGACCACAACAACTAGTCTAGTCTCCTCCAGCCCACAATCCGAGGCAGTGATCTGGGTCACAGCGTATGGGCCGTCACGCCAGGGGTCGGCAGCCTCCAGCCCAAGCAAAGCTTGGATTGAGCGCCCTCATGATAAGGATCGGATGGCACGGGCCGGGCCGTCCGCGGCGGCACGCGGCAATCCCCCGTCGTTAACCACCACACAGACGACTGAAAGATAGGAGACGGATCGGGAAAGAGCCGCCCCATTACTTACTCGTAGAAGGGGCTACCCGCCTGCGCGCTTCCGGAGTTATACTTCGCGCCGGGATTCAGAAACCACCCCGAAAAGAGGTTGATGCAAATGTTCAAGTTTGCCCAGTTCACTATCTATGAGATAGTCGGATATTTACTGCCTGGCGCCGTATTTGTCGCGGCGGTTGGAATATTGGGATGGACTATTTGGGCCACGAACATTCCACTGCCGGTATTCTCGCCTTCGTTTAATCTCTGGGCGCTGCTCATTGCGCTGGCTTACTACGCCGGTCATGCTGTCCAAGGCGTTGGCAACCTTCTGCTCGATAACAACTCTGTCGTCGGCGAAAAGCTGCTGAAGGTATCGAGTAAAGTTTCCGCTAAAGTTTCCTCCGTTGTCAGAAAGCTGCTGGGAACACCCACTAAAGCTCCCGCCCCTGAGCTTCCGCTAGTCATACAAGATGCGGCTATTGCCAAGGCGAAGAAGTTCCTAAGAGATGCCGATTCCACCCTTGAGTTTGAGTGGGTGGAGAACTTGGCCGAGCAAGCGCTCGTACAACTCGGAGTGGCTGGCGAGCTAGACATCGATATCTACAGGAAGGGCTTTTATCGAGGCTCTTCGATTTCTCTCTTTGTGTTCGGAGTGTGCTCATGGTTTCGGGCCCTCCATGGAGAGACAAAAATAAACTTTTGGAAGAACGACCATCCCGTTAACTGGGGGGAATTGACCATACTGGGTGCTGTATGCGTTTGTGCAGCGTTGATCTTCTATGCACGATTTAACCGATTCGGCGCGCACCAGCGTAAGGTAGCTATCCTCAATTTCTTGGTCCTGGATACCGAGCACAAAGGGAAACCCAAGAAAGATCCAGACGAGTAAGAGTGAAGAAGGGCTGTGTACGCGGGCGGACGGCCCGCTCATGTTTGTGGAATCAGAGCCGCTGCGAGAAGACTGGGGGGTGACTCACAGAGGCTTTTCTCAAAGGTCTCACCGCCAAAGATGTCGACGCCGCGTTAGCAAGCCATCGTGAGTTCTGCAGAAGGCGCTCGACGCCAGGAAGTAAGACGAAGGTCGCATGCACGGCTACCGTTTCTCTCTTTAAGGAGCCCTAAGAGTTTCTTCTTGTATGTTCGCTGTTTATTCGCTATAATAACCTGGTGTTGAGAAATTCACACAACGAACCAGTTTTACAAATTATCAACAGATCCATTTAATGTTTAAATTCGTGACGACTCCTTATGACAAGTGAAATGTATGCACGATGTGAAGTATTGCCCGGAATGTTCGATTCCGAGTGCTTTGTAATCCTAGGAAACATTTCAGCAGTAGTACACAAGACGAATGTCAGATTTGAGCATTCCGACCTGAAAGACGGTAACCGCATCATCGGTTCTGTCTTGGTTTATTTGGTAGATGAAAAACCTCACCAAGCTCTGGTGGAACTTCCGGGACAGCCGGTGGTAGGCGGGCTTCGTACATGGGTTCCCAAGGACACTTTAGCCGCCGCGTGACAAGAAGATGATTCTCAGCGACGATGGAATCAACCGAGCGCTCGACAAAGGCGAAATCGAGATTGATCCACGACCAACTGAATTGCAGTACACTACGTCCGCTGTTGACTTGATAGTTGGGGACAAGTTCCGTTGCTGGGATTACGAGAAGCTGAAGGTCAAAGGATTCACGGCAACCCTGAATCTCTCGGAGCAGGATTTTCTCTCAGTTGCGAGTGCATACTTAGTTCCAATGAAACTGGAACCGGACGGGTCATTCATTTTTCCACCGTATGAAGAGAGACCCATGCATGTCCTGGGAATTACGCGGGAACGAGTGCACTTAAAGGCTGGCTCGCTCCTAGCCGGTCGCGTGGAAGGTCGTAGTTCCATGGCCAGATACGGTCTGACTGTACACTTGACCGCACCAACAATTCATGCAGGATTTAATGGGCAGATTACCCTTGAAATGATTAACTACGGCCCGTTTACGCTCAAGCTTGTACCCAGCAGCACCAGAATATGTCAACTTGTCTTTGAGCGCCTTGAGAGCCCTCCGCTACGTGAGATCAGAACCGCATTCCAAGGTCAGACTCAGCCGTCCGGCAAATCTTAATGAGTCCTCGATGCCCTTCGGTTAGCGGATAGCGAAAGCGACTCCTGCTACGCCCGACTGGAAGTTCCCCAATGACGCTCCGGGACAGGAAATGGTCGTCTCCCGATTCCACCGCATGTTTATAATCAGACACTCGCCCGCTGTCTGCGGGCAATCTGAATTCTTACGGCGTTAAGGACACTCATTGCCACTCGACGAAAACATTTATGAAATCCGGCGCGAGAAGCTGAAGAAGATTGAGGCTCTCGGGCATCCGGCTTATCCGCGGAAGTTCAACTACAGTCACACCGTGGCGCAGATTCTGGCCGAATACGGCGGGCAGACGACGGAGGAACTGGATGCTCCGCGGGTGACGGTGCGGGTCGCGGGACGGATCATGGCGATCCGATTGATGGGCAAGGCCGGGTTCGCGCACTTGCAGCAGGACGGGCAGCGGCTGCAGATCTACGTCAAGAAAGACGCGGTCGGCGATGCCGGCTACGAACTGTGGAAGCTGCTGGACTTGGGCGACCACATTGGGGTTCGCGGATATATGTTTCGCACACGTACGGGCGAGCTCAGCATTCATGCCGAGGAACTGACGTTTCTTTCGAAAGACCTGCTGCCGTTGCCAATTGGTAAGGAAGTCGAGTCTGGCGGCGAAACCAAGAAATGGTATGAGCTTAGTGACGTGGAGTCGCGCTACCGGCAAAGGTACGTCGATCTGATCGTGAATGCCGAGGTGCGCGAAGTTTTCCTCAAGCGCAGCAGGCTGGTGCAATCTTTGCGGCGGTATTTCGATGGGCAGGGGTTCATGGAAGTCGAGACTCCTATGATGCATCCGATTGCGGGCGGGGCAGTGGCGCGTCCGTTTAAGACGCATCACAACACTTTGGATATGGATCTGTTTCTGCGCATCGCTCCCGAACTTTATTTGAAACGGCTGACGGTGGGCGGATTCGATCGCGTGTATGAGATCAACCGCAACTTCCGCAACGAGGGGCTGGGATGGAGATGGAATCCTGAGTTCACCATGCTCGAGGCGTACCAGGCGTACACGGATTATCTCGGCATTCTGGGCACGACGCAGGGCTCGATTGAGCAGGCGGTGAAAGATGTGACCGGCGGGATGAAGACGAAGTGGGGCGAGCATGAGATTGATTGGTCGCACACCAACTGGCGGCGGATGACGATGCGGGAGGCGATCGTGCGCTTCTGGCCGGAGAAAGCGGGCGCCAAGCCGGAGCGCAGCGACTTCGCGGCGCACGGGTCGGTCGAGGCGCTGGTCGATCGAGTGCGCGGCGCGGGGATTAGTTTGAGCTACGATGCGGCGGAGCCAGTCGGCAAGACGATCGCGAATCTTTTTGAAGCGGTAGCGGAGGAGCACTTGATGCAGCCGACGGTCATTTATGAATTCCCTACGGCCGTCTCGCCGCTGTCAAAGCAGAAGCCGGATGAGCCCGACTGGACCGAACGTTTTGAGATATTCGCCGGAAAAATGGAAATCGCCAACGGCTTCAGCGAACTCAACGATCCCGAAGATCAGCGGCGAAGATTCGAGTCGCAAATAAAAGAACGCGAGCGCGGCGACGAAGAAGCCCACCAGATGGACGAAAATTATCTCAACGCGCTTAGTTATGGCATGCCTCCGGCGGGCGGGGTGGGCTTGGGAGTGGACCGGGTGGCGATGCTGTTCACCGACTCGCATTCGATTCGGGATGTGATTCTGTTTCCGTTGCTGCGGCCGGAAAAGCATTTAACCGCAGAGGACGCTGAGAGTGCGGAGAAAGAATAGAGCCCCATTCGCGGATAGGAGTGTCCGCGCTACACGTCGTTGAAGATCCCTGAAGGTGTGCGTGAGAACTCGATCGTCCCTCCGGGACTTGAATCATTTCCTCCACTTTTCCCAGCACTGAAGCGCTGGGCTAAGTTCGTTCGCCCCTCCGGGGCTGGATGCGAAGGGACACGGCCGCCCGCTAGATCTTCTGCAATCTCTGGACGTCGTGGACGCCGGGGATCTGACGGACTCCATCCATGATTTTCTGGAGGTGTTTGAGGTCGGCGATTTCGAGGACTACGTCGACGCAGGCTTGGCCGTTCTGGCTGCGGGACTCCATGTTGCGGATGTTGGTTTTGGTGTCGCTGATTACGGCGGTGATTTGTTTGAGCATGCCGAAGCGGTCGTCGCAGAGCAGCGTGAGTTTTACGGGATAGGAAATGGGCTGGCCGTCTTTGTCGCCGGCCCAGAGCACGTCGATGCGGCGGTCGGGTTCATAGAGAAGATTGGTGACGTTGGGACAGTTGATGGAGTGGACGGCAACGCCTTTGCCGCGGGTGACGTAACCGACGATGGCCTCGCCGCGAATGGGGTTGCAACAGCGGGCGCGATAGACGAGGAGGTCACCCTGTCCGCGGACGACGATGGCGTTGGCGTCTCCTCCAAAGACGCGTCGGACAACGCTTGAAATGCCGCTGGTAAAGCCCTGGGATGCGCCCTGCTCCTCGCTATCCGACATGGGCTGCGCGCCAGGGGGCGCGAATTTCGCCAGCACCTGGCGGGCTGAGTACTTACCGTAGCCGATGCCGGCCATCAGGTCGTCGGGACGGCCGAGTCCGTACTCGGTGGCCGCTCTTTGCAGGTCGGCTTCCTTGATTTCCTTGAGCGAGATGCGGTATTTGCGCGCTTCTTTTTCGATCAGCTTGCGTCCGATTTCAATGGCGCGCTCGCGCTGGTGGACGTTGAGCCAGTGCTTGATTTTGTTGCGGGCGCGGGAGGACTTGACGACGGCGAGCCAGTCGCGGCTGGGCTTGTGTCCGGGCTGGGTGATGACTTCGACGATGTCGCCGGAATGGAGCTTGTGGCGGAGGGGAACCATGCGTCCGTTGACCTTGGCGCCGGTGCAGCTGTGGCCCACCTCGGTGTGAATCGAGTAGGCGAAGTCGATGGGCGTAGACTCGCGCGGCAGGACCAGGACCTTGCCCTTGGGCGTGAAGGTATAAACCTCTTCAGGGTAGAGGTCGACCTTCAGGGTGGAGAGGAATTCGTTGGGATCGGAGACGTCGCGCTGCCACTCGACGACCTGGCGAAGCCATGCTAGACGCTGCTCGTCCTCGGCCGAGACGGGACCGTCTTTGTATTTCCAGTGGGCGGCGATGCCTTCCTCGCACATCTTGTGCATTTCTTCGGTGCGGATCTGAATTTCGAAGGTCTCACCCGTCTCGGTGATGACGGAGGTGTGCAGCGACTGATAGAGGTTGGGCCGCGGCATGGCGATGAAATCCTTGATACGGCCGGGCACGGGGCGCCAGAGGTTGTGGATGATGCCGAGAACGGCGTAGCAGTCCTGCACGGATTTGGTAATGACGCGCATGGCGCAGAGGTCGTAAACCTGGTCGACGCTGATGCGCTGGCGCTGCAATTTTTTGTGGACGCTGTAGAGGCGCTTGATGCGGCTCTCGACGCGGCCGGTGATGCCGGCTTCTTTGAGGCCGTCGCGCAGAACGCCCTCGACCCGCGCCATGAAGGCTTCGCCCTCTTTGCGGCGCGACTCGACGGCGGCGCGGACCTGTTCGTAGCCGATGGGATCGACGTATTTGAAACCGAGGTCTTCCAGTTCGCCGCGAATCTTGCCCATGCCGAGACGGTGCGCGATGGGGGCGTAGATTTCGAGGGTCTCGCGGGCGATTTTCTGCTGGCGTTCGGGATCGAGATGTTCGAGGGTGCGCATGTTGTGCAGGCGGTCGGCGAGCTTGATGAGGACGACGCGGATATCGTCGACCATAGCGAGCATCATTTTGCGGAGGTTCTCGGCTTGCGCTTCTTCTCGGGAAGAGAAATCGATTTTGCTGATTTTGGTGACGCCTTCGACGATGTGGGCGACCTGTTCGCCGAATTCCTGGCGGATTTCAACGGTGGTGACCGAGGTGTCTTCGACGGAGTCGTGAAGGAGGCCGGCGGCGATGGAAACGGAATCCATTTTCATGTCGGCGAGCACGTTGCCGACTTCGAGCGGATGCACGAGGTAGGGCTCGCCCGAGGCGCGGTGTTGTCCGGCATGGTGTTTCTGGGAGAATTCATAGGCTTTCTTGACGAGGTCGAGGTCGTCGTTGGGACGGTTCTCGCGCAGCTTCCGCATCAGCTCGCGGAAGCGGGTCGCCGTGAGCACGTTGGTCGCGATCTGTTCACGCAACGTCGCCATGATCGATTTTAGCGCAGTGGAAGGCTATTTCAGCGAGGAGACGCCGAGGTCGCCGAGAAAGGACCTTGGGCTGGTAGAGTACGGGGGACGGACCTCTTGGTCCATTGGTGAGTTGTCGGGCGCACGGGCACGCGGGCGGGTCGCCCGCGTCCACACGGGCTTCGGGAGGCTTGGCTTGGAACGGGTATTGGTAAGTGGGGTTTCGGGGCCGATTGGGACGGCGCTTCTGGCTTCGTTCGAGCCCCAGAGTACGCAGATTGTGCGCTTGGTGCGAGGACGGGCGCAGGGTGCAGCGCAGGTTTCTTGGGATCCTTTTGCTCCGGTGCCGCCGACTGCGGTGTCGGGGTTCGATGCGGTGGTTCATTTGGCCGGGGAAACCGTGGTGGGACGCTGGACCGAGGAAAAGAAGAAGGCGATCCGCGAGAGTCGCGTGCAGGGAACCCTGAACCTGGCTGCGGCATTGGCGCAGAGCGAGGTCAAGCCGCGCGTGTTGGTGTGTGCATCGGCGGTCGGGTTCTATGGGAATCGGGGCGAGGAACTTCTACGAGAAGAGAGTCCGGCGGGGCAGGGATTTCTGTCCGAGGTTTGCCATGAGTGGGAGGACGCTAGCCGGATTGCAGCGGAGGCAGGCATCCGCACGGTGAACCTCAGGATTGGGCTGGTGCTGAGCGCCAAGGGCGGAGCGCTCGCGAATATGCTGAAGCCGTTCAAGCTGGGGCTGGGCGGCCGGATTGGATCGGGGCAGCAGTGGTGGAGCTGGATTCATGTGGACGACATCGTGGGGGGGATACATCACGCGATCGGCACCGAGTGGGGCGTTGGACCGGGGAGCGGGCCGGGGAACGGGCCGCTGAGTGGGCCGGTGAATCTGGTGGCGCCGAATCCGGTTCGCAACGCGGAGTTTACAAAGGTGCTGGCGTCAGTTTTGGGGCGGCCTGCATTCTTTCCGGTGCCGGAGTTTGCGCTGCGATTGGCCTTCGGCAAGATGGCGGCGGAGGAATTGCTGCTCGCCAGCCAGCGGGTTGAGCCTGGAAAGCTTGGGGCCAGCGGGTATGCGTTCCGTTTTCGCGAGCTGCGGGGGGCGTTGGAGAATCTGGTGGGGTAGAGCCGATCCGGAGGTGCCGTGATAACGGGCAGCCGCCGGGCTTCCCCACCCCCGGTTTCCCCCGCTGGGCGGGTGAAGACAGGTGCCCCTACGTGAAGTCCGATCGTCGTCACAGCGAATTTCCGGTTGATCTATAATTGTAAGAACGGGATGTTTAAGAAATCCATTGCGGAGGCGTTGCTTGTGGTCATGGTGGCCTGGGTAGAGATGGCCCTGGCGCCGATGCTCGCCATGCATGCCGGACACGTGCATCCAGTGCGTGAAATGGCTGAGCACGTCGCCGGGCAAATGGCCGCTCACCACCACGTTATGCCCGCTGGCCATCCGTGCTGTCCGGGCAAGACTGAAAACACGGCTCCGCTCGAGTTCGCTGCCAGCAGCCTGCCGTGCCAGGATGAGCATCGCTGCTGCTTCCAGCAAGGACCGCAGAGCGTACCCGCGCCCGCGAGTTCCCGCCTTTCGCGAGAAATTGTCCCGGCGAAGATTGCCGAATTCAGTCCGGCTCATGATGCGGAGGCGCACGTTTTCCCGGCGACTGCGGTTGCGCTTGGTCCTCCACCGGGCCAGTTTGGAATGGTTCTCCGGGTTTAGATTCCTTCTTAGTTCCCAACTCTCTTCCCGCGGCACGCCAAGTTCGCCGCACGTACAACTATTCTCATAACTTTGATAAGGAGATCTTATGAAATTCAGATTGTTTGCTTTGATTCTTGCCCTGTCGCTGGTTGGCTGGGCGCAGGACACGCCGGCGACACCGAACTCGACACCGGCCCCGCACGCCAAGGCATGCTGTCATCAGAACATGGCCGGGAAAGACGGCAAAAGTTGTTGCCATCATGCCGCGGCCGATGCCAAGGATGCCGTAGCCTGTTGCAGCAAAGACAAGTGTGAAATGAAAGGTGGCAAGTCCTGCTGCGACGCTAAAGACATGAAAGGGGCGATGAAGGAATGCAAGAAGAACGGCTGCTGTGCCGACGGCAAGTGCTGCCCCGAAGGCAAAAGCTGTGGCGAAGCCAAGGGCGCTAAAACCGCCATGGGCTGCTGTGGCGGCAAGTGCCAACGCCATCCGCAGACACCATCGGAGAGTTAGTTCACCCAGTTATATCAGCGCTCAAACGCCCCGGTTGCTCGACGGCCGGGGCTTTTCTTATTCTGTGGGACCCTTCGATTGGATGTGGGTGCGAGTGATGCGGTCGTGCCAGCACAATCCGTCCTGGTCAAGGACACACCAGAGATAGCCGAGTCCAGCGGAAAACGCGGAGAGCAATGACGCGAGCACGCGCCAGCGGCGCAAGCGGCGATTGGGCGGCGAGCCGTCAAACTCTACGAGGCGCAGCCGGGCGGCGCGAAGTCCGGGAGTCGACCCGGTATACACCACAAACAAAAATTCGTAAGCCTTCCAGAGCAGGACTGCGACCACGGCGAGCGCACCGGCGTGGATCGGTAGCGGTCCGCGAACGGGGTTCAGGCTGGGGTTCAGACGAAGAAAAATTGCGGCAAAGGCCGCCAGCGCCGTTGCCAGGACAACGCCATCCACGAGGGCGGCAAGGGCGCGCCGGGCTATCGATGCGGAGGGCGATGCTGACGGGGGTGCGGATGGCGCGGTGGAGGGGAAATCGGCTCGCCTGTCGGTCCCCTCTGGCTGGGCGGGTTCGATCAGCATTCCACCCAATGCGGGCGGCGGCGGAAGAATCTCCGGGGCTTCCACAATGCGTGGACGATCGCGATCAAAGACGGGATCGGCCAGGTCGCTCGGGTGAAAGACCGGAATTGCGGCGGAACGTGGGAACTCGATTACCTTGGCGGCGGGCTCCGGGGATGGCGCCTGGGCTGGCTGCGAGACTGGGCGAGGTTCGGCGACGCTGGGAGCTCTGGCGGCTGGGGGTTCTTCTTTTGCTTGGACGGTGAAGCCTTGCCCGGCCCGCGCGGGCGCGGTCACAACCGCCGCCGACCCAGTTCCCGCCGATCCAATTCCCGGAGCCCCAGTTGGCGGCGCGGGGCGGGACCAGCTCTCGGGGGCATCAAAAGGCAGGAGCAGCGAGGGATAGCGCGGAGTCCGAGGCTTGCGCCGCGTGCGATAGCGTTCGAGGCGATGGGCAACCTCGACGCGCCAGGAATCAGCGTTCCGATCAACGCCCGGATCGACGTTCGGATCAACGCCCGCATCGGCATTCGGATAAACGTTCGGGCCCGAGGCCGCAGTTTCTGAAGCGGTGGCGATGTTAAGGCCCGGCTCGACGGCATCGCTGGCGCAAAGCTGCCGTTGCACGGCGGGATCACCGCCGGTCGGACGGTTCTCTAATCCGGGGGTCGTCAATCCAGTCGTCACAGTCGAGTCGTCACGGTCAGGCTTTTATCAACACGCGGTGGTCGTAAATCAAGTCGTCGTATGCAAGTCACGAAGAATGCCAGCGGCCAGAGCCAGAGCCAGGCACAAATGCCGGAGACCATAAAGCCGGAGAACATAAACCGGGAACCATAAACCGGAGACCATAAGAATGCGCAGCTTTGCTCCGCCTGCCGCTCGCGTGCTAAGGTCAGTTGGTTCCCGTTGGCAGACCGGCTGGCGGAGCGCACGCGCGCTGGCAGATCACCCGCTAATGGTCATCCATTAATGATCACCCGCTCTCGAATCTTTATCACGGCCGCCTTGGTCTGTCATCTGCTTCTCACTCCCGGGATAGTAACCAGCCAGACGCTGCCCCCTGCCGCCACCACGGTCTCTGCCCCAGAGAGCGCCGCTGCGACGGCCCCGGCACTGCCGACAGCTCCTGCCGGGCAGACGGAAGAACCGGTTACGATGCGGGCGGTGCAACAGGAGAAAGATGGGTCCATTTACCACCTGCGCGGCGCGGCGGAAATTGACTATCGCACTTACATCCTGCACGCGGATAAAATCACCTACAATGCGGACACGGGAGATAGCGAACTGGAGGGCCACGTCGTACTGGACGGCGGCCCTTACGACGAGCACGTCGTGGCCAGCCACGGCACTTACAACATCCGCACGCAAATCGGAACGTTCTATAGCGCGATCGGAACGGTGGGATTTCGGATGCGGTATTCCCGCTACGTGCTAACCACGTCCA